>Ga0209709_10000528_pt1 | contig 36672 bp, 36 predicted proteins | sample ArcticOcean_MG_C_2_FD_187435 | JGI IMG/M metagenome (GOLD analysis project Ga0209709, IMG submission 187435) | Marine microbial communities from western Arctic Ocean - ArcticOcean_MG_CB4_136 (SPAdes) (version 2) | ecosystem: Environmental > Aquatic > Marine > Oceanic | place: Arctic Ocean... | reverse complement strand
TTTATATTCCTTATTTTGTTTATCAATTTTATTTTTATTATGTGATCTAACTACACTCGGTGACATTAAAGTTTTTTCAACATTTAACGAACTACAAATATAGCAGTTAAGAAAATTTTTTTTTTTTAATTTTTCATATTCTTTTGATGATGAAAACCAGCTATCAAAAGAAATCTCACAATCATTACATATAAGCTTATATTTAATCATAAAATTTGTTCAATACTAAGTTAGCTTCTGTAGTCGGCATTAATTTCTATATATTTTTTTGTTAGATCCATGGTGTATACTGTAAATTTTTTAAGGCCCATATTAAGATTTATTGAAAGATCTATTGATTGACTTTTCATATAATCTGCAACTTCACTCTCTTTATAATTATTTATAAGTTGTCCTTTATCTATAACTTTAATATTTCCAAAATTAATTGATAATTTTTTTAATTTTATATCTATTCCAGATTTACCAATAGCCATTATGATCCTGCCCCAATTTGGATCTTCTCCAGCAATAGCAGTTTTAACAAGTGGGGAATTAGCAATTGAAAATGCAATTTTTTTTGCATCCTCCTGATTTACTGATTTTATAACATTAATCGTTATAAATTTGCTAGCTCCCTCTCCATCGGCAACTATTCTTTTTGATAAATTTAATAACACTGAGTGCAATGAATTATCAAAACTTTTTATTTTTAAATCATTAATATTTTTTATATTCGGATTATCAACTTTTCCAGTTGAAAAAATTGAAACCATATCATTTGTACTTGTGTCTCCGTCACAAGTAATTGCGTTAAAAGTTGTTTCAATATTTTTTTTAAGTAATTTATTCAAAATATCATTTGAAAGGTTTGCATCTGTAAAAACATAGCCCAGTGTGGTTGCCATATTTGGAAAAATCATTCCTGAACCTTTTGCAATTCCATAAATCTTTACTTTTTTATTACCAATTTTACACTCTTCCATTGCAAGTTTTGGTTTTAAATCAGTCGTCATTATTCCGAGTGCAGCTTTAATCCAGATAGATTTATTTTGTATGTACTTAATTTTCTTAATTAGTTCTGGAATATTTCTTTTAATTTTTTCAGTTGGATACTTTTCACCTATCGTTCCTGTGCACCCAAAAAGAATTTCGTTAGATAATATATTTTTTGGACTATCTTCATCTTCAATTTGTTTTTTTGATAAATAGTGTGAAGTTTCTTCCGCTATCTCTTTTAAACCTTTGTAACCATCTATGCCAGTAAAAGCATTGGCATTTCTAGTATTTACTATAAGAGATTTTATTTTCTTACTTTTTATATTTAAGTTCCACTTAATATTTTCTGAAACAATTTTTGATTGGGTATAAACGGAAGCATAATTTGCTCCATCTCTAAAGTAGAACATGACCAAATCATCTCTTGGCTTATTATATAGATTTGCACATATTGCCGATATTGAAACTCCATCAATGTGGTCTAAATCCTGAAAGTCAATCATTTTTGACCTGGAAGCCTGAGAGTTTATAAAATTTTTAAGATTTAATGGCATGCTATTTAAAATACTTATTTAATACTTATATTAAAAGTTATAAATAATTAATATATCAAATAAATTAGATGCTTAATCCTTTAAATTTTCTCTCAAAGTTCATAAAATCAAGTAATCAAAAAGAACTTGATAGAATTGCTAAGATTGTTGAAAAAGTTAATTCTTTTGAGGGCAAAACTAAAGGTATTTTGGATGAGGATTTTCCCAAAAAAACATTAGAACTTAAAGAAAAACTTAGAATTAATAAAAATATTGATGACTTGCTCCCAGAAGCATTTGCACTTGTAAGAGAGGCATCTAGAAGAACAAGAAATGAGAGGCATTACGATGTTCAAATAATAGGTGGTGTTGTGCTGCATGAGGGAAAAATTGCAGAAATGAGAACTGGAGAAGGAAAAACTCTAACCATAATTCTTGCAGCATATTTAAACGCTTTAAATGACAAGGGTGTCCATATTGTTACTGTTAATGATTATTTGGCAAAAAGAGATTCCTTAGAAATGGGTGAGGTATATAAATTCTTAGGACTAACCTCAGGTTACATAAATAATGACCAAGATGATTATGAAAGAAAGAAAAATTATAATTTTGATATTACCTATGCAACCAATAGTGAGCTCGGATTTGATTATCTAAGAGATAATATGAAATTTTCTGAAGACCAAATGGTTCAACGAAATCATGTTTTCACGATTGTTGATGAAATCGATTCATGTTTAATTGACGAGGCCAGGACTCCATTGGTTATCTCTGGTGTTGCTGAGGATAAGACAGAACAGTATCTTATAATAGACAAACTGGTCAAACAACTGAAGTCTGAACACTATGAAATTGATGAAAAGGATAAAAATATATTACTTACAAATGAAGGTATAAATAATGTTGAAAAAATATTTTCAAATGCAGGCATTCTTAAAAATAATAATTTTTATGACCCTGAAAATTTAAGCTTAGTTCATCATGTGAATCAAGCTTTGCGCGCAAATCATCTATTTGAAAAAGGAAAAGATTATATAGTTAAAGATGGGACATTAAAAATTATTGATGAACTTACAGGAAGAATTCTTGAGGGTAGGAGATTTGGGGACGGACTTCATCAAGCTCTTGAAGCTAAAGAGCAAATAGATGTACAGGCTGAAAATCAAACTCTAGCTTCAATAACTTATCAAAATTATTTTAAACTTTATGATAAAATTTCTGGATGTACTGGAACAGCAGCAACAGAAGCAGAAGAGTTTTATGAAATATATAATTTGGTTGTTGTTATTATTCCTACCAATCAAAAAATGATTAGAAAAGATTGGAATGATCAAATTTTTCGAACAGAGGTAGAAAAAAATAAAGCCATTGTAGAAAAAGTTTTAGAAACTCATAAACAGGGTCAGCCAATTCTAATTTTTACCTCTAGTATTAATAAATCTGAAATTTATTCAAAATTACTCAATGAAGTGAAAATAAAACATGTAGTTTTAAATGCTAAAAATCACGAAAATGAAGCTGAAATTATAGCAAATGCTGGAAAATTAAATTCAGTTATAATTACTACAAGTATATCAGGTAGAGGGGTTGATATCCAATTAGGTGGTAAAAAAGGAAGCCAACCTGATGAAGAACTTTCAGCAAAAAAAGATAAAATAAAATTTCTTGGTGGGTTATTTGTAATTGGTACTGAAAGAATGGAATCACGAAGGGTTGATAATCAAGCAAGAGGAAGATCAGGCCGACAAGGAGATGAAGGAGGGTCAATTTTTTATGTCAGTCTAGATGATGACTTAATGAGAATTTTTGGTTCTGATTCTATGAATAATATTCTTCAAAAACTTGGCTTAAAAGATGGGGAAAGTATTGACCACCCTTGGATCAACAAAGCCCTTGAAAGAGCACAGCAAAAAGTTGAAGCTAGAAACTTTGATATAAGAAAAACTCTATTAAAATTTGATAATGTTTTAAATGATCAAAGGTATGTGATTTTCTCTCAAAGAAACAAGGTAATGAATAGTGATGAAGTTTTTGATTATTCGGATGAATTTTTATCAGAAATTATAGAACACTTAATAACTTTAAAAGTTCAAAATTTATCTAAAAATAATGAATTCAATAATCAATTAAAGATATTACTTGGCAAAAGTATTGATGATGAAGAGTTTAAAGCTTTAATAAACTTAAAAGATCAGGAGTTTATAGAAAAAATTAATTTAAAATTTTTAGATTCTAGAAATGAAAGAATAAAACTTTTAAATAAAGACAAGGCTAGAGAAATTGAAAAAAGAATATTTCTTCAATGCATTGATTTAAATTGGAAATCACACATTCAATACTTAGAGCAATTAAGACAAGTTATAGGACTTAGATCCTATGGGCAGAGAGACCCATTAGTTGAATATAAAAAAGAAGCCTTCAATCTTTTTGAAAATTTATTAAATAAATTAAAAATTGATTTTGTTACAATCTTAATAAATTTAAAGGTTATTGAAGAACAAAATGATGAGATCAATAGTTTTAAAAAAGATCAAATAGAAATTTCTAATAATCCCAAATGTTTGTTACTTAAAAAAAGGGGGGTAAAAGTTTCAAGAAATGAAAAATGTGAAGCTACAGGGAAAAAATTTAAAAATTGTTGTGGTGCATTATAAAAAAAATATCAAGTAACTTAGTAGAGCTATAGTAGCAAAAGAAACTCCTAAATTAGTTTTGGATCTAAAAAATTTTTCAATGAATACATTAATCATATTTTTTTTCATACTTAATGTGCCTAAGTCATCCAGCTGACTAACAAACCCTTTATTTCTTCCAATGGTTAAAAACTTATTTTTTCTGTGATTTAAAACTTCATCTCGACTCATATTAAGAAATTTACTTAGATTGTTTTCAATTGAGTTTCTTACGCTATCTAAAATTAAATCTCTATCTCTATGAGCTCCTCCAAGAGGTTCTTCTATAATTTCATCAATTATTTTTAGCTCTAAAAGATCTTTTGATGATAATTTCATTGCTTTTGCAGCATCAAGAGTTCTTTTAGGATCTCTCCATAAAATTGTAGCACATCCCTCTGGTGATATTACTGAATAGATTGCATTTTCTAACATAATAACTTTATTAGAAGAGGCTAATGCTATTGCACCACCTGAGCCACCCTCACCAATAACTATTGCAAAAGTTGGAACACTTAATAACATGCAGCATTCTATTGATTTCGCAATTGCCTCAGCTTGCCCTCTTTCTTCAGCTCCTACGCCTGGGTATGCTCCTGGTGTATCAATAAAAGTAATTATTGGGATATTAAATTTATTTGCAAGATTCATTAATCTTATAGTTTTTCTATAACCCTCAGGTCTCATCATTCCAAAATTTCTCTCAATCCTAGTTTCAAGACTATCACCTTTTTCTTGACCTATAACTAAAACTGATTTTTCATTAAATTTTGCAAAACCTGCTAAAACAGATTTATCTTCTCCATAAAATCTGTCTCCTGATAATGGAATAAAATCTTCAAATAAATTTTCTATAAAAAATTTTGCTTTTGGTCTTTCTTCATGTCTTGCAACCAAGGTTGTTTGCCACGGATCTAGATTAGAATAGATTTCTTTCAATTTCTTATCTATTTCTTGCTGAGACTTAGAAATTTTGTTTGTATCTACCTCGGAAAGTCCGTCTTGATTATATGGATTTCTTAGATTTTCAATCTCTGTTTCTAGATTTTTAATATCAGTTTCAAAATTTAAATAATTTTTCATTAGAATAATTTAATTATTAATTACCAAAAAAGGCAATAAAATGTTTTAAATAATTTATATTTGACTTAATCATATTAACAAGTACTCTTACTTTATATCGGGAAAGACTAAGTATATTAGCGCCGAAGGAGTAACTACCCCGAAAACTCTCAGGCAAAAGGACCGATAATAAACATAACACTCTGGAAAGAGATGTAATCTCGCCGATGGAGTAAAACTCTCAGGCAAATATACAGATGGGGGTAAAATGGGTGCTATGAAAGAACAATATACAAAAATACACAATCTATCAGTTTCTAATAAATTACTTAACTTTGTTAGTGAAGAGTTACTTAAAGATACAAATATCTCTTCAGAAAATTTTTGGGAGGGTTTTGATAAAGCAGTCCATGAATTAGCTCCAAAAAATAAAAAGCTATTAAAAATAAGAGAAGATTTACAAAAAAAAATAGACGATTGGCATGTTACAAATAAAGGTAACGAAATCAATTTAGAAGAATATAAAAAATTTTTAAAAGAAATTAATTATTTAAAAGAAGTAGGTCCTGATTTTAAGATCAAGACAAATAATGTTGATGAAGAAATAACTAGTATTGCTGGACCACAATTAGTAGTTCCAATCATGAATGAAAGATATGCACTGAATGCTGCTAATGCAAGATGGATGAGCTTATATGATAGTTTGTATGGTACGGATGTAATCGAACAATCTGAAGATAGTACTTCTCAGAGATATGATCCTTTAAGGGGTGAAATGGTCATAAAATATGGAAGAGACTTTTTAGAAAAACATTTTCCATTAGAAAATTTAGAATGGCATAACATTACAGGATTCAAAATCACTGATGGATCTTTAATTGTTTTAAAAGATGATGTTGAGACATCATTAAAAAATAAAGATAAATTTATTGGACATAGAGGAGAGGTTAATGATCCCTCTGCAATAATTCTTAAAAATAATAATCTTCATATAGAGATACTTATAGATCCAAAGGCTTTTAGTGCCCAACAAGATTCTGCTAGCGTTAGTGATATTATTGTTGAGGCAGCAGTTTCAACTATTTGTGATAATGAAGATAGTGTTGCTGCTGTTGATGCTGATGACAAAGTTATTTGTTATCGTAATTGGCTTGGCTTAATGAAAGGTAATTTAAAGTCAACATTTGAAAAAAATGGAAAGACTTATGAACGTAAATTAAATCCTGACAGAAGTTATATTTCTAAAGATGGAAAAGAATTAAAACTACATGGAAGAAGTTTGTTATTGGTAAGAAATGTTGGACACCTTATGACCAACCCTGCAATCACTTTAAAAGATGGCTCTGAAATACCAGAAGGTATTATGGATGCTTTTATAACTTCAGCGGCGTGCCTTCATGATATAAAAAAAAGGGGTAATTCTAGAAGTGGTTCTATTTATATTGTTAAACCAAAAATGCATGGTCCTGATGAAACTTCATTTACAGATTTAATTTTTACTAAAGTTGAGGAAGTTTTAGGATTAGAAAAAAATACATGTAAAATTGGAATTATGGATGAGGAGAGAAGAACATCTTCTAACCTAAAAGAGTGTATTAGAACACTTCAAAATAGGGTTTTTTTTATTAATACTGGTTTTTTAGATCGAACTGGTGATGAAATGCACACTTCAATGGAAGCTGGCCCTATGATTAAAAAAGGAGATATGAAATCTTCTAAATGGATTGGGGCATATGAAAATAATAACGTCGACATAGGTCTTCAATGTGGTCTTTCTGGTAAGGCTCAAATTGGTAAAGGAATGTGGGCTATGCCTGACAAAATGAAAAAGATGATGGAACAAAAAACTGGTCATCTAAATTCTGGTGCAAATTGTGCTTGGGTTCCCTCACCTACTGCAGCTGCACTTCATGCTCTTCACTATCATAAAATAAATATTTTTGAAAAACAAAAAGAATTACAAAATAGAGTGCCAGCAAAATTAGATGATCTTTTAACCATACCTGTTGCTGACAGACCTAATTGGTCTATTGAAGAAATTAATTCAGAAGTTTCTAACTCTGCACAAACACTTTTAGGCTATGTTGTAAGATGGATTGATCAAGGTGTGGGCTGTTCTAAAGTGCCAGATATTAATAATGTTGGTTTAATGGAAGATAGAGCTACTTTAAGAATTTCTTCTCAACACATAGCTAATTGGATACATCATGGAATTTGTACAAGTAAACAGGTTTTAGAAATTATGAAAAAAATGGCAAAGATTGTGGATGAACAAAACAAAAGTGACAAATTATATCAAAATATGTCCCCAAATTTTGATAAGTCTGTAGCCTTCAAGGCAGCATGTGATTTAGTATTTCATGGTAGATCTCAACCTTCTGGCTATACTGAACCGCTTCTTCATTTAAATAGATTGATTAAAAAAAATTAATCAGAATTAGTTTTAATTCTAGTTCTGTTTTTAAATGCTGAATATAAAGTTCCATCATCTAAACTTTCTATTTCACCACCAACAGGTAAACCTTGTGCAAGTTTTGTAACTTTTGTACTCGTTTTTTTAAGACTGTCCTGAATATAATAAGCTGTAGTTTGACCTTCAACGGTTGCACTTGTTGCTAATATGACTTCTTCAATATTTTCTCTAACTACTCTTTCAACTAATGAATTAATCAAGAGATCTTCTTTTCTTTGACCGGGAGAAGAAATTGTTCCACCAAGAATATGAAAATATCCCTTATAAATATTTGAATTTTCTATGGACCACTGATCTGCAATGTCCTCAACAACACATATTTTACTATACCTTTCTTTTGTATTTTCACAGTTATTACAACCCAAAGAATTTGATTTTAAAGTGCCACAAGACTGACACCTAATAACATTTTTATAAACTTGAGCTAAAGTGTTAGCCATTGGTTTAACTAATTCATCTCTATTATTAATAAGCTTTAATACAATTCTTTTTGCAGATTTTGGGCCTAGACCTGGAAGTTTAGCAATTAATTTAATTAATTCTTCTATTTCGTTGATATTTTGCATCTAATTAAAGTGGCCATTTAAAACCAGGAATATCAAACCCACTTGTAGATTTTGAAATTTCTTCTGAAGTTTTTGATTTTAGTTCAGATTTTGCATTATTGTGGGCTGCTACTATTAAATCTTCTATAATAACCTTATCTTCTTTCATTACTTCATTCGATAAATTTATTCTAATCATTTCATTCTCACCATTTAAAGTTATGCTTACTGAGTTAGCACCAGATGTTCCTTCAACTTGAATATTCTTAATTTTTTCCTGACTCTCTTTCATTTTAGACTCAAGTTCTTTAGCTTTATCTAAAATTTTTGTCAAATCAGTCATTTTTAATTTCCTTTTCAGCTGCTTTAACATCAGCCAGTTCTGCATCTGGAAAGCTCTGTAAAACATCTTTATAAATCGAAGAGTTTTTAACACTTTCTATCAATTCTATTTTTAAGTTGGCTTCTTTCTCTTTTTTAGATGGTTGGCCTTTAGTTTTACTAAGTGTAATTATCCACCTACTATTAGTCCACTCATAAAGTTTTAAAGATAAGTCTTTGATAAAATCTTTATCTAAATCTTCATTAAATGAAATTTCAATTCTTTGACTTTCAAAACTAACAAGATTAACATTTTTTTCCAATTCATATTTTAACTTAATTTCTTTTTTTAAAATGCAGGCTTCTAATAAGTCATTAAAAGAACTTATGGGAATACTATGTACTTCAATTTCTTTGCTATCTTTTATTTTTATATCTTTCTCTTGAACAATACTTTTCATTTGACCAATAGTTTCTGCTTTATCTTTTATTCCAAAGAAATCTTCATTCTTTTTTTGTGAAAGAAATGTTTGATTATTATCTTCACTACTTTGAGTTACACCTTCATAACTTGTATTAGAGATATTTTTAATACCTTTTAAATGGATTAATCTAATTAAAAACATTTCCACTGATAAATGTTGATTAGAAACTATATCAAGCTCTTCTAATGTTTGAATAGTAAACTGCCAAAATAATATTAAAGTTTCATTACTAATACTCTCTGAAATTTCTTTAACTCTATTAAACTCTTCATCATTTAATGAAAAATTTGTTCCATCAATATTTAAAGATTCTATATTTTTAAAATAATACAAAAGTTCTAAAAAATCATTTATGAAAATTTTTGGTTCAACTCCTTGATTGTAAATTTCTCTATAAATGTTTAAAACCTCTACTTCTTTTCCTTCGAATATAAGCTGAAATAAACTAATTAATTGTGACTTATCAAAATAACCAAATATTTTTTGTGCGGCAAGTAAGTCCAGCTCTTTATCTTTATCTAATGTTAGTAATGATCTATCTAGCAAGGACAGGGCATCTCTAACTGACCCCTCTGAAATTTTAACAATTAGTTTAAGCGCATCATCAGATGCGTTTCCATTTTCTTTATTTTTAATTTTTTTTATAAAATCAAATAATTCTAAGGATTTAATTCTAGATAGATCAAATCTTTGGCAACGCGATACTACTGTGATTGGAATTTTTTTTATTTCTGTAGTTGCAAAAATAAATTTTAGATATTCTGGTGGCTCTTCTAATGTTTTTAATAGTGCATTAAATGCTTGTTTGCTAAGCATATGTACCTCATCAATAATAAATATTTTATATTTAGCAGTTGTTGGCCCATATCTTGAAAATTCAATAAGGTCTCTTACGTCGTCTACACCTGTTTTGCTTGCTGCATCCATTTCCAAAACATCAATATGATTTGAGTTTGAAATAGATGTACAATTCTCACAAAAATTATCTTTGCAAAGTTTGTCTATACCATTTGAACAATTTAACAATTTGGCAACTATTCTTGCTGTAGTGGTTTTTCCTATTCCTCTGATTCCTGTAAAAAGATAAGCATTTGGGACTTTATTAGCTTTAATTGAGTTTTGTATTGTTTCAGCAACTACATCCTGGCCTATAAGATCATCAAATGTTTGAGGCCTATATTTTAAAGCTAAAACTTTTGTATTTTTATTCATTTTTAAAAGTTTTTTTATTCATTTTTAAAGGAGACTAGAACCTAAATAACTGTCTCTACGACTGCTTCCGTTAAGATCTGGTCGGGTTCAAGCAGTATTCACCTCTAGCCTCCAGAAAACTATTATAGCAGTAATGTTTTCCAATCTACAAGAAAAGTTTCTTATCTACTTTTCTCTAAATTTGTCAGCTTCAAAAACACCTAGCACGTGAAAATCTTCACAATGAAGTCCTAATTCTTCTAGAGATTTTTGAACTTTTGGCTCTTCAATGTGTCCATCTAAATCGCATAGGAAAAAATAAGAAGTAAAAGAATTCTTTTCAGGGTAACTTTGAAGTTTAGTTAAATTTACTCCATTAATAGCAAAACCTCCCAGCGATTGATATAATGCAGCAGGTTTACTTTTTAGCTTGAACAAAAAAGAAGTAATATATTTTTTTTTTTCTAATTCTGGTTGATAAATAGGCTTACCCATAATTAAAAATCTAGTTGTATTTCCCTTTTCGTTTTCAATATTAGAGGCAATAACATCCAATTTATAAATTTTTGCACTTAGTTTGGAAGCTATTGCAGCATCTGATATTTCTTTATTTTTTGAAACCGATTCTGCTGATCCAGCAGTATCTGCTCTGACATTTTCAATAAGGTCATTTTTTTTAATGTAATCTGAGCACTGAGATAATCCCTGTGCATGCGACAACACATTTTTAATATCTTTTATTTTTGCACCCGGTATCCCCAATAAATTGTGCTCAATTCTATGAAAATGCTCTTCATAAATATTTAATCTATATTTAAAAATTAAATATTCTATTCCAATATTTCCCGTTGTTTTATTTGACTCCGGAATAATAATTTTTAATTTCTCATCTTTTATTGCTCTGGAAAAACATTCATCAAAAGTCTTACATGGTATAATTTCAGCACCTGGATAAACTTCTAATGCAGCTAGGTGAGAATATGCCCCATGCGCACCTTGAAAAAGTATTTTCATTCTAAGATTTATATTCCATAATTTTTTTTATAGCCAGATAATCTTCTTCCGTATCAACACCAATTGAAGAAGACTTTGCTAATGTTACATTTATTTTTAATTTATTATCTAGAGCTCGTAATTGCTCTAGTTTATTTTTTATCTCATTATTCGTTTGATTTAAGCTGACAAAATTTTCTAGTACTTTAGCTTTATAAGAGTAAATTCCAATATGATGATAAATATTTTCAAAAACTTTTGATAAATCACCTCTCATAAAATTTAGGGCTATAGGAAAATTATCTTTTTCTAATTTATCTTCAGTGGCTACTTTAACTACATTTTTGTTAGTTAGCATTTTATCATTTTCAATCATAGTTGCTAGTGTTCCCATATCAGCATCATTATTAATCATAAAATTGTTTAAGGTAATAATATCATCTTTATTAATATTGGGTTCATCTCCTTGTAAATTCAATATGTAATCAACATTTTTTATATCTAATTTTTTGTAAGCTTCAAAGATTCTATCCGTTCCTGTTTTATGGTCATTACCTGTTAAAATTGCCTTTCCTCCATTTTTCAAAACATCTTCAAGTATTTCTTGGTTTTCTGTTGCAACCACTACTTCACCTATATTTGCTTCTTCAGCTCTCTTAAAAACATGAGAAACTATTGATAAATTATTAATTTTTAAGAGTGGTTTTCCAGGCAGTCTAGTGGCTGCCATTCTTGATGGGATTAATATTAATGTTTTCGTCATTATAAAATTACCAACTTTATGCGTCTAACAGACGCAAAATTAAAAATTAAAAAATAAGTATTTCTTTAATTATCATGTTATATGTCGAAAATAATAATATTAAAATGGATTCGTTCGAACTAAACAAAATCATTGCTGCAATTTTAATGGTTGCACTACTTATAATTGGGTTGAGTAAAATTGCAGATGGGGTTTTTCATGTAAATAAGCCTGAAAACCCAGGGTATAAAATAGTGTTAGAAAATCAACCAACTGTTAGCATATCACAAGCAACTGAAACTGTGGAAAAAATTGATATAGCTGCCTTAATGATGCAAGGCGATGTTGCGAGTGGTAAAAAAATTTTTAAAAAATGTGCTGCATGTCACTCAATTAAAAAAGGTGGTACAAATAAAATTGGTCCTGCATTATATGGTGTGGTTGGTAGAAAGGTTGGTGGAGTAGCAGATTATAAATATTCTAAAGCTTTGGCTACATACAGCAAAGAATGGACATTTGAAGAGCTCAATGGGTTTTTAACAAAACCTTCTGCTTACTTAAAGGGAACTAAAATGTCTTACGCTGGTTTAAGAAAAGAAACTGATAGAGCTTCTATAATTAAGTATTTGAATCAAAGTAGTGACAGTCCAAGGCCTCTACCGTAATTTACCAAAACAATATAACAAAATGCTTTTTTGGACATGAACTCTATTGAATGCTTGCTGCCAAACCTTAGATTGTTTTCCTAAAAATACTTCCGCTGAAACTTCAGTTCCTCTTGGCAGACAGTGTAAAAAAGTTGCATCTTTTTTAGCAAAACTCATTAACTTGGAATTAATTTGAAAACTTTTAAAATCTTTAATTTTCTTAACCTTGTTAACTTTATCATTTAAGGAAATAACTTTATCTGAAAAAATTACGTCAGCGTTCATTGCTGCTTTTTTGGCGTCATTAAAAATATTAACTTTTCTTTTATTTTTTTTCACCCAATCGATTACAGATTTTTTAGGTTCATAATTTTTAGGACATCCAATATTTAAATTGAAAGAGAATTTAACTGATGCTGCTATGAGACTATTAAGAACATTATTAGAATCTCCAATCCAGCAAATATTCATTTTTGAAATAGATTTTTTCTTAATTTCTTCAACTGTAAATACATCTGACAAAACTTGCGTTGGATGTGATGATGGGCTTAATCCATTAATAATTGGAATTGATAAATATTTTCTAAATTCTTCTAATTTTTTATCACTTTCACTTCTCAGCATAAAACCATTACCATAAGTTGATAAAATTTTTGCTGTATCCTCTAAACTTTCACCTCCCTTAGCTAAATGTAATTCGTCAGGTCTTAAGGTTAAAGCCCCACCACCTAATTGTTTTATAGCTAGATAAAAACTTAATCTCGTTCTAAGACTTGATTTTTCAAACATTTGGATAAGTAATTTTCCTTTTAAAGGATTGTCTTTATCTACATCAAGAGTGCTAAAATTTTTTCTTTTCATTTTTCTTTTTTTTGCATCCTTTATTATTTTTCTAAGGTCTGATGCAGGTATATCTTTAAGATTAATAAAATGTTTCATTTCTATTTATAAGTTAAGCAAACTTTTTTTATAATTTTTAATGCTAAATCAATCTCTTGTTTTTTAACATTAAGTGGAGGTAATATTCTTATAACATTTTCTGCTGCTCTAATTGTTAACAATTTATTATCCATTAATTTTTGAATAAAATTTGTTTGATCATTAAATAATTGTAAACCTATTAACAGCCCGGCTCCTCTCACTTCTTTGATAATATTAGGAAACTCTTTTTTAAGTTTATCTAACTCAGAATAAAAATATTTTGATTGTTTTTTAACATTTGAGAGAAATCCTTTTTTTAAGATTTGATCTAAAACCGCATTTCCTACGGACATTGCTAAAGGGTTTCCCCCAAATGTTGATCCATGCGTTCCAGCAATCATTCCAGAGGCAACTTTTTTATTCATCAGTACCGCTCCAAGTGGAAAACCACCTCCTATACCTTTTGCTATTGGTACAATATCAGGTTTAATTTTTGAATTTTCAAATGCAAAAAAATTTCCCGATCTTCCTATTCCACACTGAACTTCATCCAGTATTAATAAAATTTTTTTCTGATTACAGATTTTTCTTAACCCTTTTAAGCACCAGTCTGGGATAGCTTTAATTCCCCCTTCTCCCATAATAGTTTCGACCATAATCGCAGCAGTTCTACTTGTTATAGATCTTTTTAAGGTTTTATGATTTCCAAATTCAAAATGATCAAATCCATTAACTTTTGGGCCAAAACCTTCTGTCATCTTTTTAGAACCACTAGCATAAATTGTGGCTAAGGTTCTTCCATGAAATGAGTTTTTAACACAAAGAATTCTATTCTTTTTTGACTCCCCTATAGAATAAAAATATCTTCTAGCAACCTTAATTGCAGCCTCTGTTGCTTCTGCTCCACTGTTTTGAAAAATTACATAATCAGCAAAAGTTATTTTTGTTAATCTTTTAGCTAATTTTTCACCCTCAGGTATTATGAATGCATTAGATACATGCCAAAGTTTTTTTGATTGCTTATTGATTGCTTTTATTAAATATGGATTAGCATGTCCAAGAGAGTTAACAGCAATACCCTGAACAAAATCTAGATATTTTTTACCATTTGTTGAGTATAGAAAACTTCCTTTTCCACTTATAAATGAAATTTTTCTTCTATTATAATTCTTTGCTAAAGCACTCATGAGTTAAGATTTAATTTTATAACCTTTTTTATAAAGATAAAAAGCTATAAACCACATTATTAAACTCAATATTGTCAAGTATATCAACCCTACACTTATCGAACCATCTGACATCCCAAGAAAACCATATCTAAATCCATCAATCATATAAAAGAATGGGTTAAGGTAGCTTATAGTTTGAAAAAACTCAGGCAGCTTGTCTATAGAATAGAAAACACCAGACAAAAAACTTAACGGCGTAATAACAAAATTAGTTACAGTTGCAGTATGATCAAATTTTTCTGCCCAAAGACCAGTAATAAAACCCAAACTTCCTAAAATAAAAGCACTTAAAAAACCAAAAATAAAAATATAAAAAATATTATCTATAGGTATTTCAACAATTAAAGAAAAGACAGCAATTGAAATTACTGCAATTAAAAAACTTCTTGTAAGTGCTGCGAGTATTATTGCCATTGAAACTTCAAGCGCTGATAAGGGTGCATAAAGCATATCAACAATATTACCTTGAATTTTTCCTATCATTAATGAAGAGACAGAGTGACTGAATGATTGCGTTAAAATACTCATTGCAATTAACCCTGGAGCTAAAAAACTTATAAAAGAAAAGCCAAGCACATCACCTCTATTATTTCCTAACGCTAAAGACAAAACTGATAAAAATAATAAACTTGATACAAGTGGAGATAGAAGTGTTTGCTGCCAAACTGCCATAAATCTACTACACTCTTTTAGCCACAAACTTTTAAAACCAATCCAGTTTATAAAGCCAAATTTTCTTATACTTATTTGATATGTTTTATTTAATTCAACCATAAGTAATCATATATAAATTTTTTAAATTATTTGTGTAAAAAACTAAAATATGTGTTGTTTTTTTTTAAATCTCGTGTGATCTGTATATAGTTATAAAAATTAATTAACATACTAAATATAGATTATGAGTTGGAATGAAGAAAAAGTAGCAAAATTAAAGGAGCTTTGGGGTAAAGGAAATACAGCAAATGAAATTGCTGGAATAATAGGTGGGATCAGTAGAAATGCTGTTATTGGTAAAGCTCATAGGCTAAACTTATCGTCAAAAATTAAAGCTAAAGTTTCTTCTTCTAATAAGGATTTAGAAGAAAATAATTCAAAACAAAAACGGGAAAGAAAAAGCAAATTTAAGTCTTTAATTATTGAAAAAGATTTTGAACCTGAAAATCCTAAGAAATTAGAAGAGCTAGATGAGAACTCATGTAAATGGCCGGTCGGTCACCCAGAAGAAGAGGCTTTCTATTTTTGTGGAAGATCATCTTTAAAAGATTTTTCTTATTGTAAGCTTCATTTGCTTTATGCCTACCAACCCAAAGGAAGACGGGAAGAGCCTGCGGATAAAGAAGAGGAAGTTTCTCAGTATACTGAAAAAAAATCTAATACTGCTTAAAACAATTAGCTTTTAAATTAACTTTTTTTATTTCTATTTTTTCCACGAATGCCCATCTTAATAGATTTGATGATCAAATATATTAAAAAAGAAAAAATGGATAATACCAAAATATAAATAATATTAATTGCCATATAATAAATTGTACAACCTTAGATTAAAAATTTCTATTAGAAATTATTTTTTATTTATAGGATTATATTTTTTTGTAGAAAATTGTCCACCTTCTCTCCACATATAACAGTATTTTTCTACCTCTTGTTCAAATACTCTCATGCTGGGAGAGCCTATATCAAAGTTAGTTTGATATTTTTTTGATGGAATATTGTCATATTTTAAAAGTTTTAGCTGATCCACTGTTAGTAGTGGTTTTGGAAATAGTTGAAATAAATTTGCTGATATATTTGCCATAAAAAATGGGAGAGGAATTAAAAGTTTCTTTTTATCAATAAGTTTTAACAATTTTTTTAAAATTTCTTTTAATGAAATAGTTTCAGGTCCTACACACTCTATTATTTTAGAATACATATTTTTTGAAACAACATAATAAATAATGTCTGTTAAATCAGAACAATGTATTGGCACGAATTTAGTATTACCATTATAATAAAGTGGAAAAACTGGAAGCATACTTAATAGATTCATAAAGTTTGTAGTAAAGTTATCATCTACAGAATAAACTACAGATGGTCTTAATATTGTAGCTAAAGGAAATTGTTTTTGAATATTAATTTCACCTTCTAGTTTGCTTTTTGCATACTCTGAGTCTACTGCATCATTAATACCCAAAGCAGATAAATGAATGAATTGCCTAACTTTATATTCTTTACAAAGTTTTGCTAAAATGGATGGAAAAATAGAATGAATATTTTTAAAAGTATTACCTTTTCCACTTTCGTACAAGATACCAATTAAATTAATACAAATATCAGTTTTATTAAAAAGTTTTCTAATCTTTTCCTCATCAAAAATATTAGCTTCAACAATGTCAATATAACCTGCATTAGCTTGTGTTTTAATTACATAACCTTTTTGATGGAGGTTTCGAGTAACTACGGTAACTTTATAATTATTTTTGGTAAGCTTTCTGATTAAATGACGACCTATTTGTCCACTACCACCAAAAATTAGACAATTTTTTTCTTTCATATATATATAATTAAAAATGAATATTGATATAAAACTTCACAAAGATGATTTACCAGAAGATTTAGATTTAGGCAATATTATAGCAGTTGATGGAGAGTTTATGGGGCTCAATGTTAAGCGTGATCCATTGTGTCTTATTCAAATTTCTAGTGGTAATTCTGATGCTCATATTATCCAATTAGACAGAGAAAATTATAAAGCTCCTAATTTAAATAAAATACTTTTGGATGAAAAAATAACAAAAATATTCCACTATGGTAGAGCTGATATGGCTCATATTAAGTATTATTTAAAAACTGAGACTAATAATATCTTGGATACTAAAATTGCCTCAAAGTTAGCCAGATCTTATTCGGATAGTCATTCTCTTAAAACTCTTATAAAAGAATTTATTAATATTGATGTAAGCAAACAATTTCAGAGTTCAGATTTTGGTGGAGAGTTATCTCCTGCTCAACTTAAGTATTGTGCAAATGATGTTATTTATTTGCATAAAATTCATGAAGAGCTTCATAAGATTCTGGTAAGAGAAAACAGAATTGGTTTATATAGTAATTGCTTAAAATTTTTAAAAACTAGAGTTGATCTAGATCTAGCTCTATTCAAAGATGATATTTGGTCCCATTAAATGAAGAATAAAGATTATAAAAAAATTGCAAAAAATGTAATCGATTTAGAAATACAGGCTCTAAAAAAACTAAAAAATTCCATCAATAATTCATTTAATGAAGCTGTAGAGGCCATTGTTGGATGTCAATCTAAAGTAGTTCTATGTGGAGTTGGAAAAAGTGGTCTAATAGCAGCAAAAATTTCAGCGACACTTTCATCTATTGGAACTCCCTCATTTTCACTTTCTGCAAACGATTGCTCTCATGGTAATTTAGGCAGCATTTCTAAGAAAGATGTATTAATTTTAATAAGCTACTCTGGCTCTACTGAAGAATTAAAAAATATTATTAAATATGCAAATAGAAATAAGATTACACTAATTGGCATCATGTCTAAAAAAAATTCGATCTTATATAAAGCATCAGATATTAAGCTTTATATACCAGAGGTAGCTGAGGCAGGCCTTGGAATTGTTCCAACCTCAAGTACAATAACCCAACTAAGTATTGGAGATGCTTTAGCCGTAGCCACAATGAATAAAAAAAATATAAGCAAAAAAGATTTTAAGAAATTTCATCCCTCAGGCAGCTTGGGTGCAAAACTCAGAACTGTTGAAGAACTAATGATAATAAAAGAAAAAATTCCATTTATAAATGAAAATTCTACAATGAAAAAAGCATTAAAAATTATTACTCAAAAAAAACTTGGAGTTTTAATTGCAAGAAATAGTCGAGGAGATACAACTGGAATGATCACTGATGGTCAAATAAGAAGGTCTCTACAGGATAGTGAAAACTTCAAAAGTCTCATTGTAAAGAAAGTTATGACAAAAAATCCAATAAAAATTGATAAAAATGTACTAGTTGAAAAAGCTATATCAATTATGAATTCAAGAAAAATAACTAGTCTATGCATAAATAATAAAAATAAAACTATTGGAATTATTCACATTCATCATTTGCTAGAAGTGAACACAAAATAAAATGTCAAGAAAGACTTTTGTACAATGTTTTTTTATTCTGTTGATTTTTCTCACTTTAGGAGTGTTTAAATATTTTTACCAAAATGATGAAAAATTAGATGTTGTTGCCTCACCAAAGATTTCTATAAATGAAAATGAAAATGAAAATGAAAATGAAAATGAAAATGAAAATGAAAATAGAAATTCTATAGAAAAAATTGAATATTCAACAACTGATCGTGAGGGAAATAGTTACAATATTACCTCTAAATCAGGTGAACTTGACCTAGCAAACCCAGAGATTATAACAATGCTTGATGTCAACGCAAAAATTATTTTAACTGACAGAGGCTTGATTACAATTGAGGCAGATTTTGCAAAATATAATAGTACAAATTATAATACCAATTTTTTTAACAACGTTTTATTAAAATTTGAAGATCATAATATCAATTCTGATAAATTAGATTTTTTTTTTGATAAAAACCAGATTTTAATGTCAGATAATATCATTTATAAAAGTTCAATGACTGAAATGAATGCTGATATATTGGAAATTGATTTAATTACAAAAAACTTTAGATTACTAATGTATAATGAATCTGATAATATAAAAATTATAGGGCAGTTAAATAATGGCATTAATTAAAAAATTTAGAATTAAATCATTTAAAAAAAAAAAACCTCTTGTAACATTAAAAAATGTTTCAATATCTTTTGGTAAAAGGACAATACTAGATAATGTATCATTTAGTATTAATCATGGCGAAATACTTGGAATGCTAGGACCAAATGGTGCCGGTAAATCAACAATTTTTAACTTAATAACAGGATTGGTAAAGCCTGATTATGGTTCAATAATTTTTGGTGGAGAGAATGTTACCCAATACCCCATTTATGAAAGAACAAAAAAATTTAATGTTGGGTATGTTCCACAACATGGTGGTTTTTTTCATGATATGACCTTGTTTGAAAATTTAAAAGCAATATCAGAAATATTAATCGAAGATAAAAAGACAAGAGAATTAAAAACAAATCAGTTAATTTCAAAATTTGAACTAGAACCAATTAAAAATATAAAAGCTAAATTTCTATCTGGAGGTCAAAAAAAAAAACTGGTCATAGCATTGGCTTTATTAGGAGACCCAAAAATTTTATTATTAGATGAATGTTTTGCAGCACTAGATGTTTTAACAATAAAGATGTTACAGAATATTATTGTAAATTTGCAAACTGAAAACAATATTGGGATTTGTATATGCGACCACCAGGCCAGAGACTTATTATCCTGTGTAGATATTGCTTTAATCTTATCTAACTGCAAAATAGTTGCTCAGGGCACACCTAATGAATTAACGCAAAATGCAATAGCTAAAAATGCTTATTTTGGTGATTCTTTTAAATTTAATTAATTAGATGCCAAAAATAATATCAATAAAAAAAAAAATAAATAATTTTAACAAAACAATAACTGTCGATGCTGATAAAAGTCTATCGATTAGGTGGGCTTTGTTAGCTTCTCAGGCTATTGGCAAGTCTAGAGCTTATAATCTATTAAAATCTGAAGATGTCTCATTTACACTAGGTTGCTTAAAAAAACTTGGGATACAAATAAGCCAGAAGAAAAAATATTGTGAAATAACTGGAAATGGAATCAGTGGTTTTAAATTTAAAAAAAATATTATTTTAGATGCTGGCAATTCAGGTACTTTAAGTCGGCTAATACCTGCTCTTCTTCTTAAATCCCCCTATAAGATTAAATTAATTGGCGACACAAGTTTATCAAAAAGAGATTTTAGTAGAATCATAAAACCTTTAGAAAAATTTGGAGCATCTTTTTTTCCACAAAAAAAAACTACATTGCCTATTTTCATTAAAGGTAGTGAAAACATAAGAGGTATAAAATATAATGAGGAAAAAGGATCTGCTCAAATTAAAAGCTGTGTGATACTTGCTGCCTTAAATGCAACTGGCAAAACATTTATAAAGGCTAAAAAATCAAGGAATCATACTGAGTTAATGCTTAAAAATTTAAAAATACCAATCAAAATAAAACAAACAAAAAACTTTGATTTTATAAAAATAAAAAAAATAGATAAGATAAAAAAAATAAATTACACTATTCCATCAGATATTAGCTCAAGCGCTTTTTTTATTGTACTAACAATACTATCCAATAATTCTCAATTATTGATTAAAAAAGTAAACATAAACCCAACTAGAATTGGAGCTATCAGAATTTTAAAAATGATGGGTGCAAAAATTATTTTTAAAAATAGAGAAATGTATAAGGGTGAAAAAATGGCTGATATTTTTGTTAAAAGTAAAAGTAATTTAAAAGCAATAAAATGTCCTCAAAACCTTAATAGCAGTAGTATAGATGAATTTTTAATTATATTTTTAGTTGCTGCTAGAGCAAAAGGTGTGTCATATTTTAAAGATTTAGCTGAACTAAATCAAAAAGAAAGCCCTCGACTTAACCTTGGTTCTAAAATTTTAAATATGATGGGTGTAAAAACAGAATTAACAAAAAATTCAATAAAGATATATGGAAACCCTAATTTAGAACTTAAAGGTAAATATGTTATAAAAGACTACCTCAAAGATCACCGAATATTTATGATGTCTGTTATTGCGGCATTAACATTTGGTGGAGATTGGAAAATTTCTAACCCAGACTCTATAAAAACTTCTTTTCCTTCATTTTTAAATCTTGTGAAGCTCATAGGAGGGAGGGAGGTTTATGAATAATAAAAGTATAATGAAAGTGGCAATAGATTCACCAGCGGCGGCTGGTGCTGGTACACAAGCAAAATTGATCTCAAAACATTATAATTTATTTTATTTAGATACTGGTAAAATTTACAGATTAATTGCAGATATAAGAAATAGTCATCCTAAAAAGTTTAATTATGCTTTAGTAAAAAAAAAAATGAGCAATCTAAGTATGAAGGATTTACAAAGTAAAAAATTATTATCTGATGAAATTGGCACAATCGCCTCTATAATATCAAAAGATAAAAAAATAAGAAAGCTTGTCCATGCTTTTCAAATTAAAAGTGCTTATCACCCTCCTAAAAAGTATAATGGCTCGTGTTTGGATGGTAGGGACATTACATATAAAATAATTCCTGATGCAAATTTTAAGTTTTTTATAACTGCAAATACTAAGACTAGAGCCTTAAGAAGATATAAAGAGCTAAAAGGATTAAACAAGAAAATATCCCTTAATGAAGTGTTAAAAAGTATCAAAAAACGGGATAAAAGTGATTATAATAGAAAAATTTCACCTCTTAAGAAAACTCAAGATTCGATCTTGATTAATACAACAAATTTAACTAAAAGATCATGCTTTTTAAAAATTAAAAAAATTATAGATAGAAAAATCAAAACTTAATGGAAATTTATAAAGACCTTTCAAACCCTGCCTCAAAAGAATTTGAGCAACTACTTAACTCTCAATTTACCAAAACAGCAAACCTTGAAGAAGGAAAAGTTATTACAGGTACAGTAAATAAAGTAACTGATAATTTTGTATTTCTTGAGGTGCCTGGGTTAAAGTCAGAACCAATTTTGGATATTAATGAATTAAAAAGTATGGGGATTTTAGAGAAAGCAAAAGTTGGAGAAAAAATTTCTGTACTCCTTGAAAGATTAGAAGATAAAAAAGGAGAAGTATTAGTATCAGCTTCTAAGGCTCAAAAAATTCAAGGATGGGATAAATTAGTTGAAGCTTACGAAAAAAATGAACCCATAATGGGTAAAATTACTGGCCGTGTTAAAGGTGGTTGCATTGTAGAACATATCGATACAGGATCATTGATGTTTTTACCTGGATCTCAAATTTCAGACAAACCTTTAAAGGACATAAGTCACTTAATGAATGAGCCTCAAAAATTTGCTCTTATTAAACTAGATAAGGTTAGAGGAAATGCTTGTGTTTCTAGAAGAGAAATTATTTCATCATTTAAAAAAGAGGACAAAATTAAAATAGTTGAAAAATTTAATGTTGGAGATGTAATTAAAGGAGCCGAAGTAAAAGGTTATAGTTCATTTGGTTGTTTCTTTAGTGTTAATGGTGAGCTTGATGTTTTAGTGCACCTTCAGGAAATATCATATTCAAGAGTTAATCATCCCGATGAGGTTTTTAATATAGGTGAAAAACATGACTTATTAGTGATTTCAGTAGATAAAGAAAAATTACAAGTTGGGTGCTCTGTTAAACAACTTTCGCCTGATCCTTTTGAGCATATTAGTAATTACGAGTTAAACAAAGTTTATAAAGTTAAAGTTGTTAAGATAATGGACTTTGGTGCATTCTGTGAACTAGAGCCTGGTTTATCAACACTACTACATTCAAGTGAATTAAGTTGGACTAAAAAGAATATCTCTGCGAAAAAAATGTTTAACGTTGGTGATGAAATTGATTGTGTTATTAGTGAAATTGATAAAGAAAAAAGAAGAGTAGCAATCTCACACCGTCTGACAATGGAAAATCCTTTTGAAACTTTTGAAAAAAGATATCCAGTGAATACAGTCGTAGAGGGAGAAATAGTTAGCAAAAACGAATATTCAATTTTCTTAAAAATTGATGATTTAGATATTGATGCGTTCTTGCACTACAATGATCTTACGTATCTGACAAATGGTGAAGAAGAGTTAAAGAAATATTCAAAAGGTGAAAAATTAACAGTTAAAGTACTTGAAATTAAGACTGCAGAACAAAAAATAAGAGTTGGACTTCGTCAAACAAAAGCCGATCCTTTTGATTGGTTTAAAGATAAAAAAGTCAAAGAAACAATTACTGTAAAAATTATATCAACTGACAATAAAGGCCTAGTTGTTAGACCAGAAAGTTGCGAAATGGACTTTATAATTAAAAAATCTGCAATTGCTGTCAATATAGCTGACGCAAGACCTGCTAGATTTACAGGTGGTGAAAAAATCGACTGTAAAATAGCTGAATTAGATTTTGACAAGAGAAAAGCTACATTAAGTATTAAATTACTGGAAGAAATGGACAGAAAAGATGCTTTAGAGAAATATGGTTCTGAAGATTCTGGAAAAAATCTACCTTTTTCTTCATTGTCTGAAGATTTAGAAAAAAAGAAAAAAAAAGACGAATAAAAATTGGCAATTGTTAAATCAAAACTTCTAAAACAATTAGCAGATAACTACCCAAATTTTTTAAAAAAAGATTTAAAAAAATTCACCAGTATTATATTGGATGAAATCAAGCAAGCTCTTAAACGTGGAGACCGCGTCGAATTAAGGGGGTTTGGCATCTTTTCAACTAATATTCAAAAAGCAAGAATATCTCGAAATCCTAAAACTGGTGAAAAAGTAAATACACCAGAGAAAACAACAATTCACTTTAAAATGGCAAAGGAAATGTTTAAAAAATTAAACAATGATAAATAAAAGTATTTTTATAGCTTGTGATGTTTCGAGCCAAAAAGAAATAATAGATTTACTAGAACTAATCCACGAAGATATTTCTGGAATTAAAATTGGATTACAATATATCACTCAAAGAAGTCCTGAAGAAATAAGAGAACTTGCGAAGTTTAAAAAGCCTATTTTTTATGATGGTAAGTTTTTTGATATTAAAAATACACTAGTTGAATCAATAAAATCTCTTAGAAATTTAAACATAAACTATGCTACAGTTCATCTACTTAATGGATTAGATGCGCTTAAAGCTGCTAACAAAGTGGCACAAGAAATTAATATAAATTTATTAGGTGTTTCTGTTTTAACAAGCTTTAGTGACAAAGATCTAGAGAACTTAGGATTTGGTAACAATGTTGAAAATCAAGTTAAAAGATTAACTAAGATTGCAATGAATGCAAACCTATATGGTGTTATCTGTAGTCCATTAGAAATAAAGATGATTAAAGAGATTGCACCAAACCTTAAATGTTTTACACCCGGTATTAGAATTGGAGATGATAAAGATGATCAAAAAAGAACTATGAGTGCCAATGAAGCATTTAAGGAGGGTAGCGATTGTTTAATAATTGGTCGACCCATCACTAAAGGTGACCCAAAAAAAAATATAAAATATATACTCTCCTCTATAGAATAGATGAAGCTAAAAATTTGTGGAATAATTGATTGCAAAACTTTAGAGTATTTAACAACACACCCCCACCCACCTGAATATATTGGATTTATTGCTAACTACCCTAAATCAAAAAGATTTATTGAATTTGATATACTAAAAGATCTTTTAAAAATTAATAAAAATAGCTCTAAATATGTTGCGGTACTCGTTAATCCTAATCAAGATATTTTAGAAAAGATTAAAGACTTGCCTTTTGATTACTATCAAATTTATAATTGCTCCTCAAGTGAGATAAGATTTATCAAAGAAAAATATAAAAAAAAAATTATTGTTGCGATCACTGTTAAAAATCAAACTGATGTCACAAAATATATGGAATATAATGAATGTGCAGACATAATGTTATTCGACAGTAAAGGTTATGAAAAAAGCTTATCTTTTAATCATCAATTAATTAAAAATCTTAAAATAGATAAAGAATTAATGATAGCAGGAAATATTAAAATAGAAGATAATTTTAAAAAGTACAAAGAAATAGCAGATATTATAGATATTTCTGGAGGTGTGGAGACATCTGGATTAAAAGATATTTCAAAAATTAATATTTTATTAAAAAAAATTAATGATGAAACTTAAAAAAAAAGTTCCACTAATTGACCAGCATAACAAGAGTGGATTTTGGGGTGGTAAATTTGGTGGAAATTTTATTCCAGAAACCTTAAAAAAACCTGTTGAAGATTTAACTATTCTTTTTGAAAAACTTAGGTATGACAAAACGTTTATCAAACAAAGAAATTTTTACTTTAAGAATTATATTGGTTCACCTACCTCATTTTTAAAACTTCAAAATCTATCTGATCATCTAGGTAGTGCCCAAATATATGCTAAAATGGTATCTGAGGCGAATGGAGGAGCTCATAAAATTTATAATGCAACAGTTCATTGCCTTATTGCTAAAAAAGCAGGCAAAAAATATGTCGTAGGTGATACAGGTGCTGGCTATGCTGGAAAAATGCTAAGTATGGCTGCTAAGAAATTTGATCTTAAATGTAAAATATTCATGGGTGCAAAGGACATAAAGAGACAAAAACCAAACGTTGATGAAATGAAAAAAAATGGTGCTGATGTTGTTCCAGTTTACTCTGGAAGCCAAACACTTGTTGATGCTGTTAGCGAGTGTATGAGGTATTGGGTTTCAAATTGTGATAATACTCATATGTGTGTTGGTTCAACCGTAGGTCCAAATATATTTGTAAAAATTTGTGGTTGGAGTACTGCTCAAATCTCAAGAGAATTAAAAATACAAATTAATTCTAAATTTAAAAAAATTCCAAAGAAAGTTAAACTTATTAATTGTGTAGGTGGCGGAAGTTCAGCCTATGGTTTTTGGAGTGAGTTTATAGATTATGATAAAAAACAAATTGAGTTAATAGGTGTTGAAGCTGGTGGACCAAAAAATTCTAAGCTTCATGCAGCACCTCTAACTAGTGGAGCTAAACTTGGAATATTGCACGGAGCTGCTGCTTATGTTTGTCAGAATAGTGAAGGACAAATTAATGATACTGCTTCTATTTCTGCTGGATTGGATTATCCTGGAGTATCACCTATTCACTGTTTCTTAAAAGATACTAAGAGAGCAAGATATACATCTGCAACTGATGAGGCGGCTCTAAATGCATACAAACTTGTTACAAAACTTGAAAAAATAAACCCAAGTCTTGAGCCATGTCATGCTTTTGCAGAAGCAATAAAAATTGCTCCAAAATTAAGTAAAGATACTATCATTATAGTAAACTCTTGTGGTGATGCTAAAAAAGATCGTGATATTTTAAAAGAAAGATTAGGAAAGGCTAACTAAGATGTCATTAATTAACTTAGCATTTAAAAAAGTAAAAACTGAAAAAAGACCTGTATTACTAACTTACACAGTAGCTGGAGATAACAGTAAAAAAAAATCTCTTGAGATATTAAAATCAATTGCAAAATATGCTGATATTTGTGAAATAGGATTTCCGCATAACACTCCAATTGCAGATGGAGGCCAGATTCAATCAAGTGCTTACAGAGCTTTAAAAAATGGTATTAAAATTAAAGATGTATTTTCAATAGTTAAAAATTTTAAAAAATCAAAACAATCAAAGCCTGTAATATTGATGGGTTATTATAATATGATTTATCAATATGGAGATAATAACTTTATAAATATTTGTAAAAAAGTAGGAGTAGATGGATTAATTGTTGTTGATCTTCCTTATCCAGAAAATAAAGAATTCGCAAAAAAATGTAAGAAAAAAGGTATTAGTTTTATTCAATTAGTGTCTCCTACTACCTCTCCAAGTAGAATGAAAAAAATTATAAAAGACTCTCATGATATGGTTTATTATATCAGTATGCTCTCAACAACTGGGGGTAAGTTAAAGGTTTCACCTAAAAAAATTTTAGAACGTTATAATAAGATTAAAAATCTTAATAAAAAAAAGAATATTGTAATAGGCTTTGGGATCACTGAAAAAACTATAGCATCTTTAAGAAAGGCTGATGGATTAGTAGTTGGTAGCGCTTTATGTAAAGAAATATCAAATTCTATTAAAAAACGACAAAATCTTGTCACAAATGTAACTAATATTGTGTTAAAGTTGAGAAAAAAAATAGCATGAATTGGATTAAAAAAACTTTAAGATTTGGTGAAAAGATTAAAACCATTATTAAAGCACGTGCAACAAAAACTGAAATAGCTAATAGTGACTGGACCTCATGTTGTAAGGGGCCTATCTTAAAAAAAGATTTAGAAGAAAACTTATGGGTTTGTCCATCTTGTAATAAACACCACAGAATAAACCCTCGTCAACGATTTAATATTATTTTTGGCAAAAACAATTATGAAGTTTTAAAAACACCCATTCCTCAAGATGACCCTTTAAATTGGAATGATGCAAAACCTTATAAAGATAGATTAAAAGTTGCTAGAAAAAAAACTGGTATGGATTGTGGAATGATGGTTATTAACACTAATATTCTAAACTTAAAAATTACAGCGATTGCATCAGACTTTGATTTTATAGGTGGTTCAATTGGTGCGGCAGAAGGTGAGGCTTTCTTATATGGGACTCAACATGCTATTGAAAACCAACAACCTTTTGTAGTGTTTACTTCTGGTGGCGGAATGAGGATGATGGAGAGCCTTATATCCTTAAGCCAAATGACAAGAACAACACTAGCAATTAATGAACTAAAGAAAAATAACTTACCTTATATTGTTGTACTAACTGATCCGACCGCTGGTGGTATTACAGCCTCATATGCAATGTTAGGTGATCTACACTTAGCAGAACCAGGGGCCCTTATAGCTTTTGCAGGAGCAAGAGTAATCCAAGGAACTGTAAGAGAAGAGTTACCGGAAGGTTTTCAAAAAAGTGAGTACGTTCAGCAATCAGGATTTGTCGATATGATTGTTCAGAGAAAAGACCTAAGAGAAAAAATTGGCTCATTATTATCAATATTGTTAAATAAAAATTCTGCTATAAATTCATTAGAAAATGAAACTTCAGAAGATAGTAGAACGCTTACAAAAGCTGCATCCTAAAGAGATCGATCTAAGTCTAGATCGAACTAGAAATCTTTTAGAAAAATTAGGTAATCCACAAGATCAAATTAATTGTATTTCAGTTGTTGGCACGAACGGAAAGTTTTCAACTATCCAGGCACTTTATGCAATTTTAAAAGAGGCAAATTATAAATGTAATATTTATACCAGCCCTCACATTCAAAAGATTAATGAGCGATTTGTTTTTAACAATAAGCCTCTAACAGATGATGAATTAGCCAATCTTTTTTCTGTAATAGAAGAAACTAATAATCAAACACAAATTACTTTCTTTGAAATTTTAACCGTTGCTTATCTTCATTATGCAAAAAAATACCCTAAAAACATTAACTTAATTGAGTCAGGTCTATTTCATAGATTTGATGCAACCAATATTTTAAAGAAGAACTTAGCTAGCATTGTAACAACTATTGGTCTTGATCACTTAGATTGGCTCTCAAAAGAAGAGCAAACAGTTGAAAAAATTATATTTGAAAAAACATCAACTTTATTAAATTCTAAAATTATTGTTGCAAAACAAAGCTCAAATGAAATTAGTAAAAGTATTGAAGATACAATTAAAGATAATTCTTCCAAAAAAATAATCTTTAATAGAAATTATAATTTTACGTTAAAGGAAAATGGTTTTTTTTATTTTGAAGATGAATTTGGTGCTCTTAAACTTCCAAAGCCTAATCTACATGGAGCATTTCAATTAGAAAATGTCTCTACTGCAATTGCAACTGCTAGACAATTAACAGATTATAAAATAACTGATGAGCATATTAAGGGTGGTATTACTAAAATAGAAAGTATCGCACGACTACAAGAGTTAAAATCTGGAAAATTAAAGGATTTAACTAGTAATAATTTATTATTTGTAGATGGGTCTCATAACCCACTTGGTGCAAAAGTATTAAACGAATATCTTCAAAGTTTAAATTGTAACAAGCATATTATTTTAGGAATGATGGCTAACAAAAACCACAATGAATATATGAGTTACTTTAAAGATATTAAATCATTAACAACAATTGATATTCCCAATCAACCCAATGCTATTAGGGGAAATGAACTTAAGGAGAAAATTAAAAATTTCCAAAATATTAATTACAAAAATTCAGTTGAAGAAGCAATTAAGTCAATTAATCTTCAAGAAAATGATATTATTTTAATTACAGGATCTTTGTATCTTGCAGGAGAAGTTTTAAACTTAAACTAAATATTTTTATCTAGAAATTCTTTCATATGGCTCTCGGCAACTCCACCAACTTTTCTGTCTACTTCAACACCTTTTTTGTAAACAATAACGGTAGGTACACCTCTTACACCAGCAGCTGAACCAGTGTTAATTCCACCATTTTCAATATCTGCATAATAGAAGCTAGCTTTATCTTTATATGTATCAGATAGCTTTTCCATAACTGGCTTTAAAACCTTACATGGTTGGCACCATTCTGCAGAAAACTGTACTACGGAAACATCTTCACTCTTAATTTTTGTTTCAAATTGTTCGTCTTTAAAATCTATAAGCATGGTTCTTATATAAATTCTTATCCCATTTATTCAATATGAAAAAAAGGATTTTTTTAGTTAATTAACAGGGGAATTATGCTTGTTCATATTTTTTCTGTATTCCTTCAACAAATTCATTAATTTCATCTAAAAACTTAAGCTTTTTCTCATCTTTATCATTGGTGTATCTATCTCTTAAATTATCACATTCAAAATAAAACTCCTTACATGTCCACCATTTCTCTTTTTCATCACTTAATATTCTCTCTGCTATCCCTCTTTTTATGGTTTTAAACATATCTGCTGGCAATGTTTCCGGTGATTCTTGATAAATTATCTTTTTCCCAAAACTTACCATTCTTTCATCTTCGAATTTATCTAGTAAAACTAATTTATCTTTCCAAGATGCTGCATGCCACTTTGGAAATAGCGCTGTATCTTTTTGAGGTGTAAATTTTTTATAAATCGTCTCTTCGGCAAGCAAATCAACCTGTGAGTCAAATTGTGCTTTATCTTCAGCGGTTTCTCTTAATGCAGTTAAAACATTTTGAGAGAATCTTTCATTATCGTTTACTAATTTTGCACGCTTTTTAATTAAATCAAGATCAAGATTACAATATGGTTCATTTTGTAATCCATAACTTGCATCTAAAATTATAGGAGCTTTATTTGATCGTATAGTTCTTAAAAATTTTAATTTTTTAATAGCACTTTTAAGTTCTGAAATTGACATATCAAATAATGGAATTGGATCGATTTTAAGATCAAATGCTTGGCCCCATTGATAAACTGGATGAATGCAATGTTTCGGGTGAAGCGGTGCAACTACAAATCTATAATTCTTACCAAAGTGGTATTCTGCTAGAGTAAACATCTTCTCTGTTTTAAAGATTGTTTCGGTATCACTTTTATTAGCTGTTCTTAAAAATGTATCCCAAGTTTGAGGTTGATTTTTTTTGATTAAACCTAAAACTTTAACAGTAAGCTCTGCATCAAATAAAGCTGAGTGAGCTCCAGAAGATTCAAAGCCATTCATTCTAGCTAATGATTCTAATTTCATTACTGCATTACCTTTTGCATTTATTTCTGTTTTTACAACATTTTCATCCACCGCATGAGCTCCTCTTGCTATGTTTAATCCATCATGTCTTTTGTTTGGTGTAGCATTTGTAATATAAGGATATCTAATTCCTCTAAAAAATTCATTTCTTATCATCTCATCATCAAAACCAATATTTGACCAACCCATAAATATTGCTGGGCTCCACTTTTTAAACACTGCTTCCAGTTGAGATAACATTTGATAATGACTTAGGTTTCCCTTCGTTAATAAATCCACACTAGTTTTATTAACTATTAAGGCCATTGCCTGAGGTACCTCACCTTCGGGTAACCTACATCTAAAATTAAATCTGTCTAATTCTTTGAAATTTGCATCAACTAAAACACCACCTACTTCAATAATGCTTCCCCATGAAGTGTTCGCACTGCTAGATTCTATATCCCATATTGCTAAATTCATATTAATTCATATTCCTTTGATGATAATATTGTTCTACTTTTTCTAAAAACTTGTTTTGATATTCTTCTAATTTTGCGCTTTGAATTCTAAAATCTTGGAATAAATTATCTACAGTACAAAGTAAAACAATTCCTTGAGTTATTTTTGAATTATGAACAATGTTATGGGCTAATGAATAAGCCCCTAATTGAAGATAATAATCCTCAATCCATTCTTCCTTTTTGGGTTTGTTTGATTGTTTAAAATCAATGATGGTCTCTTGCCCCTCATACACACCTACAGCATCACATGTACCAGCATATTTTCCAGGGTAATATAGTGTTGCTTCTGTTCCCCAAATCTCTGACAATTTTCCTTTAATTCCTTGCTCAATAATTTCATCAGCCATTTTTTTAGATTTATTTTCTATTTCTAGCAATTCTAGATTTAACTGGCCTAATAAATATTTTTCTAGAAAACCATGCATTGATGTTCCTCTGCTTGAGGCATCATTTTTAATTCTATTTGCTTCGACAGCTCCTACTCGTGCTTTCCAGTTTGCAAGGGATGCTTTTTTTTCTTCACTTTGTGTTGCTTGTAATATGGATGTAACTGATGGAAGCTTTTGTTGGTTAACAGCATACATTCTTGAGCCACTAACCATAGATCTCATAGATTTTGGATAAGAAAATTTAGCATTCCACTTCATATCTTTTAATTATTTATACTATTTAGACTTACTTGCACTTATAAAATGAGCTATTAATTATATAAATATGGAATCAATACTTGGTACTATTGTAGGTTTTGGAATTTTTGCAATTTTTTGGTTTTTTGCTTTGAGACCCAAAAAAATGGACTCCTCTAATGATGAATTGGACTTAACAAAAGATCAGTTAAAATCTGCAGAAATAAATTTAGCAACAAAAGATGCTGAGGTAATAGCAGCCCAAAAAGCTGAAGCAGAATTAAAAAAACAAATAGAAGAAAAAAAAGTACTGGTTGATAAACTTTATAAAACTATAGACGAAATTGGTGAATATAAATCTCAAACAGAAAAAGCTATTAATAAACACGATGAAGCAATTCTAAGGCATAAAAATTGGTGGGATAAATTAACTACTAATATTCAGTATCAGGGGAAATTTAATCAGGAAATTCTGGAAAATGTATTAACTGCTGCCAACCTTATTAAAGGAAGAGATTTTATAACAGAAACCAAGCATACAACATATGACGTTGTAGGTAATGATGAAAAAGATGTCAGACCAGACGTAATTTTAAAGTTCCCTGAGAGAAACTATGTTGTTGATGCAAAAATGTCATTAACAAATTGGACAGATTTTATACTTGAAAAGGATGAAAATAAAAAAAAAGAGCATTTAAAAAAACATTTAACTTCAATTAGAAAACACTTATTTGATTCTAAAACAGGACTTATAAAAAAAAATTATAATAAGTTATATGGATTAAAATCTCTTCAGTCAGTAATCGTTTTTTTTCCTTCAGATAATTTATATAATTTTACACTTGATGAAGACAAAAATCTTCTAAATGATGCAATCAAGGGAAATTTCATATTAACATCACCAAGAGAGCTGACAAATATGATAAAATTATTTGAACAAATCAAAAGTGAAAAAAAACAAATTGAAAATATTGGTCAAATTATAACTTCGGCAAGTAAAATATTTGATAAATACGTAAATGTTAAAGTTGCCATTAAAGGTGCACTACAATCCTATAAATCTCATGCCAATCATCTTCAGGATATTGTTACTAAATCTTGGGGACCTCAAGGTTTGGAAAAACAAATTAATAAGTTAAAAGATGAACATGGTGTAATTCCTGGTAAACCTATACCTGAAATACCTGTAGAACAATCTACAGTATCTAATGTTGAAGACCCTGAACAAGATCCTGAACAATTAAATTAGATATATGGAATTATTTTCAACATTAAAAATACTATTTATTATAGGTTCTATTGTTACAGCTTATGCTGTGCTTAGAAATCTAGATATTATTAAGATTATCTTAATTTATTTTAAAGACTTAATTCTTAGAAAGTAATTTAACTAATTTTTTAAGAGCACTGTTTTTTGAAGCTGATTTAGAAATCATCATACAAGCTTCAGATTTTAGTATTTCACCATCTTTAAGTATTCGCAGATTATTAGCTCTCAAAGTTTCTCCTGTAGATGTAATATCAGTTACAATTTCAGACGAACCAGTAAATGGGTATGCCTCTGTTGCTCCTAAACTACCAACTAATTTAAATTGAGTAACACCCTTAGAGAATAAGAACTCTCTTGTTAAGTTTGGATATTTCGTTGCAACTCTTAATCTTTTCTTCTTTTTGTCTTTAAATTCAAAAGCAATTTCTTCAAGATCTGCAACAGTTTGAACATCAATCCAAGGATCAGGAATAGCCACAACTAAAGTTGCTTTACCAAAACCATACTTCTTAACTACATTGATTTTATTTTGAATATTAATTTCACTCTCTTTTAATAAATCATAACCAGAAAAACCAAGATCTAAAGAACCATCTCCAAGTCTCTCAACTATTTCTCTTGCATGTAAATATAATATTTTAACATTAGATAAGTTTTTAATGGATCCTAATAAATCTCTTTCTCCTCTTTCAGATACTAAATTTAATTTATTCTTTTTAAAGATTTTTAATATATCCTTTCTAAGTCTACCTTTACTTGGAATTCCAATATTAATTATATTTTTTGTCATTAGTAGTTTAAATTTAAAGCAGCTCCTACTGCTGGAACTTGTTTTTTTGACCCAAGATCTGAAATTAATTTGTCGTATCGTCCACCGTTAATTATATTAATACTTTTTGATTTAGATTTAATATCAATTTTAAATACCATACCCGTATAATATTCTAATTGACGCCCAAAAGATGCTGAAAACTCTACATTTAATTTTTGTATTTTGTTTAATGAAGTTGGAAAATATTTTTGATCTACAGCTAAGTTGATCTTATTCTTTTTAAAGAAGACATTTAATTTCTCAGCTGCTTGTCCTATTGGACAATTAATCTTTAAAAACTCTTTAATAACTTTTGAAACGTTTTTACCTCTACTGGCTCTTCTTGGATCTTTAATCTTATTATCAAATCTCTTTAAGATTTCTTCAATTGATCTACCCGCAACTACTGTTTGCTGATTATCTTTTAACATTTTTTGATATCTCTTTTTATCAACTTCAACAATTGTTGGGTCTACATCAGAGTTTGTCTCTAATCTTTTTAATAAATCATTAAAATAATTTTCTCTCCAAAAATGTCTTGAAAGTCTTAATTTCCATCTTTTTGGAATATCTAATTTTGAAATTAATAAATTGAAAATCTCAACGTTACCAATTTTTAAAGTTCCCGATGAATATTGTAAATTAGACAGAGATTTTAAGGCTGTGTTAATAATTTCCTTATCATCTTTTTTTTCGTCTTTAGAGCCAATGATCTCAAAGCCCACTTGGTCTCTAATAATAGAATCTTTTTTGTTATTTGATTTTCTATAAGCCTGGCCGCTATAAAATATTTTCTCTTTTCCTTTAAGATTATTTTCTAAATATCTCAAGCAAGATGCAATAGTTAGATCGGGTCTTAGACAAAGCTCGCTACCATTTTGATCAGTAAATGAAAAAATAAACTTTCTAAAATTCTCTCCAGATCGTTGAACGATATGATTAGCTTCAATTACTGAAGGTAAATCAATATATTTAAACCCTTTAGATTTAACTGATCTAAGAATTTTTTCAGATAAATTTTTTGATTTCATTAATTAAGTTTTCTTTTGGGAACGTTACTTGATTGTTTTCACCTTTAACTCCTAAAAGGTTTTTTAAAGTAATCGTATTATCTTTAAATTCATTTTCACCACAAATAACTGCAATAGGACACTGTTTTTTATTAGCATAGGTTAATTGTTTTCCAAGATTTTTTTTACTATCTAAAAATATTTCAGAGTTAATATCATTGTCCCTTAAAACTTTTAATATCTCATAATAATCTTTTAAATATTTTTCATCCATTACGCAGATAATTACTGGTTTTTCCTCATCAACTTCAATTTGATCAAGTTGCATCATTGCAAATAATAATCGGTCAACACCAATACTCATTCCAGTTCCTGGTATGTCAACTCCCTTAAATCTTGAGATTAACTTGTTATATTGTCCACCTGAGCAGATACTTCCAATATCAACCTCTTTACCTTTGTTGTTTGTTGTTTTGAAATTTAAATTTGTTTCAACACAAAACCCATCATAATAAGCAAGGCCTCTAACAATTGTAAAGTTTGTCTTTATCTGATCTAAATAATCACCATAACTTGCAATTTCTAACAAATCATTTAATTCATTAATTCCGTCTTGAGATAATGAGTTTTTTAAATTTTCTTTTAATTCTTTTAAATCTTTTACTTTTATGAAGTTAATTATTTGTGAAGCTTGATCATCAGTTAAGTCAGCACCTTTAGTAATTGCTCCACTGACATCTACTCTTTCTTTTTTTAATAAATCTTCAACTCCTCTTAATCCAAAACCAGGCTTATCTAATTTATCAATTGCTCTCATAACTTTTATTTTTTTATCTTCAGATATTTTAAGGTCTTCAATTAACCCTTGAACAATTTTTCTATTACTAATGTTTATAACAAACTGCTCTTTCTTTAATCCACAAGAAAGAAGTGTGCTGGCAATCAAATTACAAAGTTCAGCATTTGCTTGTGCTGGATTAACATTGCCGACGATATCACAATCTGCTTGAGTGAACTCACGATACCTTGCATTACCTGTCTTTTCATTTCTAAATACGTTTTGAATTGCATATCTTTTATAAGGTAACGGTAATTCTTGATTATTTTGTGCAACAAATCTGGCTAATGGACTTGATAAATCATATCGAAGAGTAATATTTTTTTCACCATCCTTAAATGAGAATACATCTGACATAGGATTACTATCATCATCTGCCAGAAATGATCCTATATTTTCACTAATTTCAAATGATGGAGTTTCAAGTGGTTCAAAACCAAACTTTACAAAATTATTCTCAATAATATTAATTAACTTTTTCTTGAGAATTAATT
>Ga0209709_10000527_pt1 | contig 36743 bp, 33 predicted proteins | sample ArcticOcean_MG_C_2_FD_187435 | JGI IMG/M metagenome (GOLD analysis project Ga0209709, IMG submission 187435) | Marine microbial communities from western Arctic Ocean - ArcticOcean_MG_CB4_136 (SPAdes) (version 2) | ecosystem: Environmental > Aquatic > Marine > Oceanic | place: Arctic Ocean... | reverse complement strand
GCCCTTCTCTGCATCCATTGTTCCTTCTTCGACTGAAGTTAGAATTGAATTAATATTCTGTATATATTCTTCATCTAAAAGAGAAATTTTATAACTTTTTATCAATAACTCTCTAAAATTTTTAGATTCTTCAGAAGAGTATTCTCTACGCATGTAAACTGAACCACTAAAATCATTGCTATCTTCCTCATTTGTATGCTTAGTATCTAACTCGTGAATACGCAATTCGTAATGCAGATATGGTTGATCTTCATAAAATTCTTTCTCTTCTTCTGCTTTATAAGCTGGTGAAAAGAATATGCCACTCAAAACAAGAGAGACGAACAAGCTCAGTGCTAATGCCTTTCTGAACATAATCTTATGTTAGTATGGCAGTATTTATGTTTATCTAAATCACTAATTATCTCTTTTATTTAACCAGAAAGAGTGATTTCGAACGCAACTATAAAGACCCGGTGATTTGCTCAATAATATGGCTCTGTGGTATCGCTCGCATTTGATTCCATTCGGATTGGCTTTGATTGCCTTTTTAATTATAACCACAGGAGGATGGATTAGAGTTAGTGGAGCTGGAGAAAGTTGTCCTGATTGGCCTACTTGTTTTGGTACTTGGGGATTCGACATTACTCCTGAAGAACAAGGTGAATGGTGGGGAGAAAATCCAGATGAAGTCGATTCAAGAGGAACGGGACATAGATACACTACTGATCAAATTTTTACAGAATGGGCCCATCGAGGGCTGGTTGGAATAATTGGAATTCTAGTCATTTATAGCCATTATACTGCTTGGGCACTCAAAGAAAAAATTGGAAATCGAACTTACAAGATGCATTATGTGGCATCTATATTTTTAATTTTACAAGCAGTATTGGGATATGTCACAGTAGATTTGGATAATGCACCCTGGACCGTTTCAATACATTTATTCATGGCCTTAATGTTTACAACCTCATTGTTAGCAGTTGGACTATTCTGGTGGGAGGGTGAAAAAGAACTACCAGGTTATCTTAGAATAACTAATGCAAAAAAAATCAAGATTATTATGTGGTACTCTTCAGTAATATTATTATTTCAATTATTAATCGGCGCATACCTTTCAACAAGCCATCACAGAGCTGCCTGTGGTCTCGGATTTTATGAAGGATGGCCACTTTGTGGCAGCACTTTCATCCCAGATATGTCTCAATTTGGAATATTACTTCAATTTGGGCATCGCATTTCGGCCGTTGTAGTTGGAGCGATCTTAATTTGGATGAGAACGAAGAACAAAGATGTAAATTCGGATTCAACTATAACAAAGTTATTTGATATACTTCTATTGTTTTATTTTCTTAATATCTTACTGGGTGGACTCTATATTATTTCTGCAACTGAAGGGAATTTTCCAGAATGGGTCTCATTATTGCACTTATTGATTGGAGCACTAACTTTCTTAACAAGTGCCTTTGCATATTTAACTTGTACAATATCTGAAGAGGTGAAATCATAACTGAAAAAAAACCATCATTAGCTAAAATATATTGGATTTTAATGAAGCCTCGAGTTGTTATCCTTCTACAAGCCACCGCCATTTGTGGTGTCCTTGCATACGATTTAAGGGAAGGATACGATAATGGAAGAACTAGTTTGGACAGTCTTGTTACTTCTCTGATTGTACTATTAGGCGGATCTCTTGCAAGTGGTGGCTCTATGGCTATCAATATGTGGTATGAAAGAGATATAGATCCATTAATGGAAAGAACTGAAAAGAGACCGATTCCTTCAGGATATATTTCTCCAAACCACGCTCTTGCATTCGGGACTTTTATTTGTGCAAGTGGCATTGGCTTAGTTTCATTTTTAAGTAATAAAGAGGCTGGAATGATTACTGCATTTAGTGCTCTTTTTTATATATTTATATATACTATGTTTCTCAAAAGAAGAACCCCCCATAACATTGTAATTGGAGGGCTTGCAGGTTCAACGCCACCTGCAATAGGATGGGTTGCAGCTTCAGGCCAAATTGATTCTATATTGCCTTGGTTGATGGTTTTTACTATATTTATGTGGACTCCCCCTCATTTCTGGTCTCTTACTCTTTCCAAAAGAAAAGATTATGGAGAAGCTGGAGTACCAATGCTACCTGTGGTAAGGGGTGAAGACGTAACTAGAAATCATATTGCAGCATATACTCTCTCATTAATTGTAACTACTTTACTTATTGTAATATATGGTGGGGCTGGAATAATCTTTCTAGTTACTGGAATGATTTTGTCGATTTACTTTGCCTATCGTGCATTATCTTTACGGACTACAAAATCTGAAAGTGATGCTTGGAACTTATTTAAGTTCTCCAATCTCTATCTATATTCTGTATTTATTTGTCTAGTTATTGATTCAGCCTATTTAGTTAATTTATAAGGTAATTAGCTTTAATTAACCCACCCTAAATATGGAAAATACTTTACTTTCTTGAGAAAAAAAAATGTCACTAATCGAAGACTTGATTTTTTTTGATAATCCCTCGATATGGAATAACTTTGGAGGAACGAGTAGTGGTTTCGGAGGTATCGTCTGGCAGATGTTTATTTGGTCTGTAATCGTAGGATTACTCGTAATTGCTTGGTTAGCCTATAATCTGATTTATTTCAGACATAATGATGGAGATCCAGATCCGAAAGATGCTCTAAAAGCGGGAGTATTCCCACATGAAAGAGGAAACACCGTAATTGAACTGACATGGACAATTGCACCTTTAATTTTAGTCACTTGGCTCACTATAATCTCATTAGCACCTCTTAATTATTTATGGGATGTACCAGAAGAAAATGAAACTGATTTAACTGTTGAAGTTCTTGCTGTACAATGGCAATGGATTTTTGAAATGCCTACTAACTATACAATACCTTCTGAATTTACAAAATGCGGTGGAGTTGACCAAGATGGAAACGCAATGCAAAATATGGCAGTTACGTATAATTGCTTGGAAATTCCCCATAATAGTATTATTCGATTTAATATAAATTCCGAAGATGTATTGCATGCCTTTTATATTGTAGAAATTGGAATAAAGCAAGACGTTGTCCCTAATCTACAAACTTTAGCATGGCTTGATACTGGTACTGTAAATCCTGGAGAATACAACATTTATTGCGCTGAAATGTGCGGTAGAAGTCATTCACAAATGCTAGCAAAACTGTACATTACGGAGATGGCATGATTAACGCCAATATACGAACATTAAGTATTGGATTTTTAATTGCAATCCTTGTTGCTGTATCTGCATTTCCTAATGGGAATGGTTTACCAACAGGTATTGCTGATAAAAATATTACTGAAACTGTAATTGCTAACGGATGTACTTGCCATAATACTAATACCGAAATGACCTCTAGCGTAATAGTTAATCTTACCCTTCCTGCCAACTTTACAAGTGGAGAAACTTACACAATTATCTTAAACATAACTGGAGGGCCTAATGATTTAGTGAATGGGGAAAACCGAGGTGGATTCTTTATCACTGCAAGCGATGGAGAATTAGCACCTACAGTAAATGACACACTTGTGCAAAAACCATTCGGATTTACTCACTTAACACATACCGTAGATGGTAACGATTATAGAGGGTGGACTTTTGAATGGACTGCACCAGATAAAGATGATATCTCTGTTGAATTCGTAGCATATGGAAACTCAGTAAATGGCGGCGATGGACTGCAAAATGATTACTGGAATAAACAAGCTATAACCTTGTATGGAGTAAATGCAGTAATCGAAGTTGAAACAAACAAAGAGTTATCTGGACCTCAGAAATTAATTTATGCATTTGCAATAATTGCCGTTACTCTGACTGTTGTGGTAATTGGAAACCGAATGGTTACCAAAGATCAAGCATTTGAAGAAGTTTTGAAAGGATACTGGAAATCAATATATCCTTGGTTAACAACTACTGACCACAAATATGTTGGAATTATGTATATTTGTACTGGTTTTGGTTGGTTCTTTATTGGCGGTATTTTAGGACTGCTAATTCGTTGGCAATTAATGGAACCCCGTATTGATGGTGATTTCCTAACTTATGAAGAATATAATTCCACATTTACTATGCATGGAACAACTATGATTTTCATGGCAGCCATGCCTATTATTTTTGGATTTGCTAATTACTTGATTCCACTCCAGATAGGTGCCCGTGATTTAGCATTCCCACGGTTGAATGCACTTAGCTATTGGTTGCTTCCAACTGGCGGTATTGTCATATACATGGGATACTTTACAGGAGGTGCTGGAGATGTTGGATGGACCGGATATACGCCTTACTCCTCTGGTGACTCTGCAACTACTCCCGGTACTGATTTTTGGGTGGCTGGACAAATCATGCTAGGGGCTTCTTCAACTTTAACTGCAATTAATTTTCTAGTGACAATGCTACGCATGAGGGCGCCAGGAGTTACAATGATGAGGCTGCCTCTTTTCGCATGGTCTATCCTAATAACTGTATTCTTACTATTGTTATCCATTCCCGTTTTTACTGTCGCACTTCTCTTGTTGATGGCAGATAGGACATTTGGAACTTTATACTTCAATGTGGAAGCGGGTGCCGATCCCATCTTATGGCAACATTTATTCTGGTACTTTGGCCATCCGGAAGTTTATATTGTTATTTTACCGGCATTTGGAGTACTCTCTGAGATTATTACAACTTTTTCTCGAAGACCTATTTTTGGTTATACTTCAATGGTCTACGCCATGGCGACAATCGGAATTATTTCTTTTATTGTCTACGGGCACCACATGTTTACAACTGGAGCTGATCCGCTTTTCCGATTTATAGTTATGTTAACCACAATGCTAGTGGCTGTGCCCACAGGCATAAAGATTTTCAATTGGCTAGCAACAATGACCGGAGGATCTATTGTATTGAAAACCCCAATGGTATTCGCCTTGGGAACTGTTATCACATTTACTATAGGTGGAATTACAGGTATTGTTTTAGCTTCAATACCAATCGATATTGCACTACATGATGGTTATTTCGTAGTGGCTCACTTCCACTACGTATTAGTTGGAGGAACTATTTTTGCATTCATGGGTGGAGTCTATTACTGGTATCCAAAGATGACTGGAAAGATGATGAATGAAAAATTAGGGCTTCTTCACTTTGCCATGTCTTTTATTTTCTTTAATGCTGCATTTTATCCAATGCACAACGTTGGATTATCAGGAATGCCGAGAAGATATGCTACCTATGATGCCTCTTTAGCAGACATGAATGAATTCATATCTATCGCAGCAATGATTTTCGGACTGTCACAACTAATTTTTGTTTACAATGTTCTATATTCTTACAAAAATGGTGAAGAAGCCGGAGATGACCCTTGGGATGGGTGGTCTTTGGAATGGACTACATCCTCACCTCCACCTCACAATAGTTTTACAGAAATACCAACCCTAAAAGTAGCTGAGGAGGAAACACAATGAGTGATGATCATGGACACCACGGAACTATAGCTCCATTTTTATTCTGTGTAGCCTCTGCAGTAATGTTCATTGGACTTGTAATGGCTACCGCGGGTGGTGAAGACAAAACTGGAGACACGGGGTATTGGTTTATTTTCTTTTTCGGTTTAGCAGGTATGCTTACTGGATTCATGATGTGGGTACAGGATTACTGGAATCAAACATCTGAAGAAGGTGAAGATATTGAAGTTTATCATGACTACTGGGGCACTATAACCACTCGTAAATTCGGTATGTGGATTTTCTTATTAACTGAAGTCATGGTTTTCAGTACTTTACTCAGCGCTTATCTAAGATATCGTGCTTCAGTTCCAGACTATGCTGCTGGAATTGATTGTGGAATCGAATTTGAAGATTGCTGGGTGCCTGCTGCAGATGTAATTCGAAGCCACTTGATTTTTGGAGTTATCAATACTTTCGCTCTTTTACTAAGTAGCTTAACTGTTGTACTGGCCCTATATGCAGCTAAAAATAACAATCCAAAAGCCACAACAAGATATTTGATTGCAACCTTGATTTTAGGTACTATTTTCTTAGTCCTAAAACTATGGGAATGGGGGGAAATGAAAGATGGGCACTTTTGGGGAGAAGAATGTAGTGTTATAGCTGGTCAGGATATAGCAAATCATTGTATTGCTCCAAAGTATGAACATGGATTCTGGTTAGATACCAGTTTAGAAGGTAGTACTTTTTACATAACTACCGGAACGCACGGAGCTCACGTTTTTGTCGGATTAATTGCATTAGTTTATTTAATCGCTAAAGCCAATAAAGATGGCTACAATGAAGAATACCACGATACAATTGAATTATTCGGTTTATATTGGCACTACGTGGATTTAGTATGGGTATTTGTATTCCCATTCTTTTATTTATATTAAGGTAAAAATGAGTGAAGAAATCAATTCCGGACATGAGCATGACGAACACCATGAACACACGTTTCCTTCATGGGTTACATTTGGCCACACTGACAACCCTATTGAGGGATTCCTAAAGGTATTCTCATGGCTTGTATTTTGGACGCTACTTGAAGTAGGTGCGATTCTACAAGAATTCTCTTTTGGTATAACTATGCTTATCTTATTCGGTATTGCCGCCATTAAATGCTGGTTTATTGGATCATTCTTTATGCATATGACTTGGGATCCGCCACTAGTCTCACGTACTGCTGCAGTCCCAGTATTCTTTATGGCTGTACTGTTTTTAGCTATAGGATTAACTTCACCTGGGGCTGTAGAAGATTTACGCTCGGTTTGTGGTTTTTAGATACTAATTACTGTACATGAACAAGCCAATCATTGTTAAAAGAAAATAAGGAACTAATACGGCTGCACCTTCATAATCTTTAGATATTCTTTGACCTAACATTAAGATACATAATGAGATTGCAGCTAAAATTAAACCCATTATCCCATATGACTCGTCATTATAGAATAATACCATAATAGCCCCAAATAAGGACAATAAACCAGATAATATTTCAAATATTGTAACTTGAATTAATCCAAAAGCAGAAAAATTAGATAACGGAGTTTTAGCAAATTTTTCAGATATGAAATTAAGCTCACCCTCCCAATTAAAAATTTTATCAAAACCAGATTGCGCCATTACAATACCTACAAATATTGATATGAAAGAACAAATTATACTCAAGTAAGTAAATTCTTGGTCTAAAAAAACTAAACTTTCTTCTGTAAAAGATAAGATTGACATGTTACCTTATTGGATGAGTGGGTATTTGGGTTTTACTAAAGAAGAAGAACGATGTCATGGTATAGAGAAGCATAAGTCCACTCATAGCCTCTCCAGAGTACTCGGAAATTACCTTCTTGGTCTATAATATACAATCTAGAAGAATGACTAACTCCATATACTTCATCATCAGCTACTTCCTCCAATGAATCATAATTTAAGAAAGTAGAAATATATTCTATCATAGTTTCATTCGAAAGATGTCCCTTCTGCCAATGTGTAAGATTATCAAGTATCTGAGTCATTGGCGCGCTAATGTTCATAGGCTCAGTATAATTAGTAATCATATCTACTAATTGTTCATATGTTTGACTGCCACTTGCAGTAGCAACAATTTGAGCATTACCATCGTCCATATCGCCTGCAAGTAAAGTCCAGCTTGGATAACTATTATGTCCAAATATTTGAATCAGTGAATATCCATCATCATAAAGATAAGGCCATGTTGTATTATGTTCTAAAGTAAAATTCTGTAATTTTGTCAAATTGTCCTTATTACTGCCAAGATTATAACCACCTATAGACAATAAATTAACCTCAGATGAATAATTAGAATAAAATTCTTTCAAAGTTGGAATTTGGTTTTGACAATGTGAACAATCTGTATGAAAAAATTCAATTAAAGTCAGATTTTGCTTATAATAATCTTTAGAACTATGAGAATTCCCTTCAATATCGTTAAGATCCCACTTAGAACCAAAAGTCTGGGAGATTAATGAGTCAATACCAATCATGGCATTTTCATCACTTATTAGACCATTAGAGGCAGTCCATAAATCCAATGCTGAAACTATTTGATACTCAATACTTCCTACTTCAAAAACTAAATCAGTGAATTCATAATCTGGGTCAGGAATACAAGCATCCATTCCAAAATTCGTATCATTTGAATCTTGTATATATCCTGGATTACAATGGCAGCCATCGTATCCTTCCATGTAATGACCATAACCTGAACAGGCATCTGGTTCTTCCAAAACTTGAACCTTATAATCACTCCACATAGATTTCATGTGATTCTCTTGGAACGTGGAATTTACGGTTAGAAATTGCCAATATGCATCATAATTGGATGCGAAAGTTGCTAATTTTTCAGGCGTATCTCTCTTAGGATCTACTGTTACTGATAGGAAAACGACTGATTCTCCATATGCATCACCAAGCTCTTCACCTAACTTTTTCATTTGATAGGTCACGGCTGGACAAACATCAGGACAGCTTGTGTAAACAAAAGTCATTACGATTATTTTACCTTCAAACTGAGACAAATTAACTGCAGTGTTATTTTGATCAACTAAATCAAAATTCGAAGCAGGATTATCTGGACAATCAGAAGAATCTTCTAAGCAATCATCACCCCAAAAATCATTCAAATCTGAACCAGTAAGATTATCAAGACATCCAGTAAACGCAAATAATACAGTTATTAAAAATGTTAAAACGACTTTATTATTCATATTTTATTTATTCTCCAAAATTTTAAACGGCCCATCTATTTATATTTTTCAATTTCTTCAGAAAGCTCGTCATATGATAGCTGACCACTATGTGTGTATACAATTTCACCATCTTTAATGAGTGCCATGGAAGGATATGACTGAAAACCATAATCTCTCATTAATTCACCATTGGTATCATACAAATGAGGCCAAAATAAACTGTATTGGAACTTAAAATTCTTAATGTCATTTTTAGTGTCTTGTTCACTCAATTTGTAACCGCCAATAGAAAACATGTCAATTGTATTGTTTTTCCCATATTCTTCATAGACCTCCTTCAAGGGACCGGTTTGTTCTTGACAGTGACCGCAATCACTATGGAAAAATTCAATAAAAGTTAACTTCCCGTTATCATAATAATCTTCAGATGAATACATCACCCCAGTCTCAGCCTCTTCTAACTTCCAACCGTCGGCACTTGGAGTTCCTAATTCATAAAAAAAACCGAAATAAACGGCGCTGATTAGAACTATAGCAACTAAGATGGGGGCGCCTATTTTCCATAAATTATCATTAAATGCTTCACGTCTGGCTACAAGTCGCTCATTACCTACTTGAGATTCCTTTCTTTCTAGTTTACGTCTTCTTTTCGATGCCATCTATTTTTCTCCAATGAACTCTTTCAGATCTATACCGTATTCCCTAAGGGAAAAAAAGGTTGCTGCCAAAGTCAATCCAAAAGCTATCAAGCAAAAAGGACACCATTGATGTATAATAAAAGCCTCAGCATATGTCAAATATATGCCAAATGTGGTGCCTATCAGTCCAGTTACAGGCAATAATAATGTGTTGTAATATGTCCGATCTAAGTCCATATTAAGAAAACGATCTAATGCTAATCCAAAAAATGTAAGAAATCCAAGGACGCCAAATAAAGCCACTGAAATACCAAATAATTCCGACTGTGCACTAGATAATACAACGCCACAATCTAAACCAGGAAGGTTCTGTGTTGGGCAACCTCCGCCATCTGCAACAAGATGGTGTAAGTATGCCAAATAAATAGAATCAATCAAACCGATTACTGACAAGAACATAATTATTTTCAATGTTCGGTCTTCCTGTTCGATCCCCATATTCTGAAGTTATCTAGATAGCCTAAATAAGTATAGGCATTAAAGCTGAGATTTATTAGAACAATGCATTTATTATGTCCTGCTATTGACGCCTTAGTGATACTTGATGCATGGACCAACTGAAGGAATAAGTGAAGAAACAGATGAAGCAAACTCAGCTGTAAAGATAGTTGGAGGAAATATTTTCGTAGAACTAGACCCTGACCATCCCGGATTCAAGGATGAGGGATATCGTTCAAGAAGAAATGAAATTGCAAAAATTGCAATGGAGTGGAACGATATGACTATGGAAGAACGTAGAAATACTAAAATTCCACATGCCCCTTATTCAGAAGATGAAAATTCCGTTTGGGCAGCCATAATGGAAAGAATAGCACCAGTTCATGAAAAATATGCCTGTAAACAGTACTTGGATAATGCCAAGAAACTGGGTTTACCAAATGATCGAATACCACAATTACAAGAAGTAAGTGAAACACTACAGAGTATGACTGGTTTCAGACAAGAACCAGTTGGTGGGCTCGTTCACCCTAAAACATTCCATACTGCTCTAGCAAATAAAGTGTTTCTATCAACTCAATATATTAGACATTCATCAAGACCTTTTTACACACCTGAACCTGATGTCGTACATGAATTAGTAGGGCATACTGCAATGTTAGGTGTTCCTGAATGGGCTGAATTAAATATTCTATTCGGCGAGGCCGATATTAGAACAAAAAGTGAAGCCGCAATTAAACGCTTAGGTACTGTCTATTGGTTTGTACTTGAATTTGGAGCATGTAGAGAACAAGGACAAATAAAAGCTGTTGGACCGGGGTTACTATCTTCTTTTGGAGAAATGGAACATGCCTGTACTAATGGTGAAGAGTGTGGAAACAATGAGGCCTGTGTGTGCGATCCTAAAATTGAATACCGTACACCTGATTTTGAAGAAATGGAAACTCGATTTTATGACGTCACGAAATACCAGCCAAGACTCTATGTCTGGGACTCTTTTGAGGAAATGTACGAAAAAACAAAAGATTTTGTAATGAAATGGGGAACTGACGAAGACCCCCGTAAAGAGTTACACAAATAATTATTCGAGTTTGAAAGCATGTTCTTTCAATTTTTCTAATGTTACCATATCTAAGGCCGATTCATGCGTAGATTCTAAAACAACCTTAGGTGCCATCCCAGCATCATAAGCCTCAACCCAACGTGATAAACAAAGACACCACCTATCTCCTTCTTTTAAACCAGGAAAACCGGGATTTGAAGTACTTAAATCATTTCCAGCACCCTTAGAAAAAGCAAGGAAAACATCAGTCATTACTACACAAACTATGTGTCTACCAAAATCACTATTATCGGTATTACAACAACCATCTCTAAACCAACCAGTCATTGGTTCTACCGAACATGATTCCAGTGTACCGCCTAGTACATTGATTGATTCTTCCATAATTATTTTTCGCGATTTTCACGAAGATTATCTATTATTGTAAATGCCAGTGCAGCCCTTTCATTGCGAGATAAATTCTTTTCGATTTCTTTAATTTGTGATTGTATCTTTTCTGAAGATTCCGGATCTTCATTTGCTAATTTTTGTGCATCACGCATTTGTGCTTCATTAATGCAATAAACGGACTCTCCGCCTAATATCGAAATGGGACTTATTACCATAATTATACCGAGAAACTAGTTTCTGTATTTACCTTAGGTTCAGTGCTGAAACTAGAGCCACACCCACAAGATCCTTGTGCATTACCATTTGTAAGTCTAAACCCTGGTTCTATCAAATCATTTGAAAAATCAATTGTTAGTCCATCTAAATGAACTGAGCTTATTTTATCTGAAACAATACGAAGTTTATCATCTGTGTAATAAACATCATCAAATTCTTGCATATTATCATCAAGAATTGCATCATATGTATTTCCTGAACATCCACCAGATTTAACTCCAATTCGTAAAAATACATTGTCAGAGACTCCCATCTCATGTAATTGCGATTTTGCCATTTCAGTTACCTTAATATCCATACTATTCTTAATTTGATGTCGATTTAAGGCTTGCTCTATACTATAATCGTATAAAGAACCCAAAAATAGGCCTTATGTGAGAACATTAAGTATTCTATTGGCAATGATGCTTTTCACGCCTATAGCTAAGGCTGAAGCAAGTCCAATGGAAGAATCATTTGTAGGTAATCCAATCGTAGTTATCAATTTAACATATGGGGCCGGAACGGGAGGTGGAAATGATTTTCAAGGTGAAATTGTATTAGAATTATTTTTGAATTGGGCACCCACAACAGTCGAGAATTTTGTAAGCCTTACTGAACAAGGTTTCTATGATGGGATTTTCTTTCACCGAATTATTAATGATTTTGTAATACAAAGTGGTGACCCTACGTGTACTGAAGTCGTGGCCTACCCTCTAACTAATCCAACGTGTGGAGATGGAGGTTCAGATACTACAATTCCATTGGAAATAAATGGGAATTTAACTCATATTAATGGAGCAATTGGAATGGCCAGAGGAACGGATCCCGATTCAGCCTCAAGTCAATTTTATATCTGTGACACTCCTCAACATGGATTAGATAATGGAAATCGAACTCTAGACAATGATCCCGGTTATGCTGTATTCGGAGTCGTAAGAGAAGGCTTGGAATTAGTACAAGCTGCAGCTGGAGTTCCAACAACAAATGATGCCGATGGCGATGGAGGCATACCAAGAACCCAAGGAGGGCCCGATCGCCCATTATATGAAGTTCACATAAATTCAATAGTGCTAAGAGAATATCTAATCTCTTCAGTGCCTGAAATACAAGATCAAAAAGTACCTGGTTTCAACCTCGGCTTTACTCTTTTATCACTAGTCATAATGACTGCATTAAATCGTAAAAAATAACATGGATTCAGTCATATTTCAGGCAAACGTAATAGGTATGCTGATGTATATCATACCAGCAATGCTCCTCTTTTTTTACATAATAAAAGGCGTGGAAGATAGACTTGCGGAACGTAAGCTCTACTTGGCATGTGGAATTGGGGTAGTTATGGGAAGTATTGCTCAAGTAATAATGTTCTTGGGTGGTACCGATTTGTACACTGAACTAGCTTATACTTCTATGATTTTGGTTACTCCATTCATCATAATGATGTTTATGTTTATAGGAGTTAACCTAAAAACATTCAAAGATGAACCTGCAGCTCCGTATTATTCTGCAGGATATGGATTATTCTTTGGCGGTTCTGTCGAATTTTGGAAGTTATTGATAACTGAAAATAGATATTCTGAAATAAGTGTTGGAGATATTATGATTATAACCTTGTTTGGGCTTGGTACGGTTATATTTCTTGGTGGAGCAGGAATGTGGATTGCTTATGCAATAAGAAACGATAACGGAGTGCGTGTTGCAGGTAGGCTTGCTGTTCTATTTCTTTTCTTGCAATATTTGTATGCAAGTGCACTTGAATATGTACTATATGGATTGCATGATTTTACATTAATAATAGCTAGCATAATTGCACTTTTTGTTGCGTCTGGAGCTCTGTTTCATCAAGGTTATTTGAAATTACCAAAAATACCAAAGAACTTGTGATTTATTACATATTCGATAGCATATTTTATGTAAGAATATCTCAAAAGTTAAACACTATAACAAGGCTGTAAATAATCCTCTATGGAACAACGGATATTTGCAGGAATCACTGTAGCGATACTGCTTTTGTCATCTATATTGCTTTATCTTACTGATGAAAATGAAGACAATATAGACTATATTATATCTGAAAATGGTCTTGTTCCAGTATGGGAAAGAGTGAATCAACCTTTCAATACAACTGAACCTTACAGTTATACTCTCGAAAAAGGTGAATATGAAATAACGGGACCTGAAAGTATATTCGTGGAAGTTGATTTACCTTCAAGTGAATTAGGATGTACTATTACTGATGATTGTAAGATACATCTAGGATTGTGGTTACCAAACGTTCCTAATGGAACTAAAATACCCGTTATTGCCGATGTTGGACCTTACTATGACGATGGTGATGTAGATGCTTTGACTCCTGCAAACCGTCTCGGGAAATTTTTAATTGAGAATATGGTCCCTCATGGTTATGCTGTTGCTCAAGTGTCAGTTTTTGGAACTGGAATGTCAAACCATTGTATGGACTTTATGGGTTTAAGCGAGCAAATGGGCATTGATGCTGCAGTCACGTGGTTAGGGACGCAGGAATGGAGTAATGGTAATGTTGGAATCATAGGAAAATCATACGATGGAAGTACTCCATGGCAAGCTGCAATGTTCGGAAATCCACACTTGAAAACAATAATTCCTATTTCAGGACTTATTGGCGTTCATGATTTAATGTGGAGAAATGGATCAATGGAAGCTAGAGGTTTAGGAATGCATAATGGTGTTTATGGTTCATTTGGATGGGATGGAGATGGTGAAGACTGGCAAACTGCTTGTAAGGGATATGCAGAAGGCTATGCCAATGGACCGGGCGCATACTTAGCAGGAGATGAAGTAAATTATGCAGGTAATACTTATTGGACTGATAGACACTTTCTAGAAAGGGCCATGCAGAATTATAATGGTTCAATATATTTTATACACGGAATGCAAGATTGGAATGTGGACCCACACATGGCTTTTCCTGCTTACAAAGAGCTACAAACTGCTGGGTTCGAAATTAAAGGATTATTTGGTCAATGGGGGCATCACTATCCTGACAGGCCTGGTGATCAAAATGGAATGTCAGCTGGAAGGGGGGCTGAAGCTTATCCCCATTCGGTGAGGTATGACTGGGCTCAAGATTTGTTAGAATGGTTTAATTATTATCTATATGACGGAAATCTAGAACCTGCACTACATGTAGAGATGCAGGATAATTTAGGAGGATGGAGAGTTGAAGAAACATGGCCTTCTAATGACCGCACATTTTTACAATTGACCATCGGAGAAGGACTTACTGTTACTTCGGGAACTGGATTGATAGGGCCAACTGGAACATTAACTCTTGAAACTGAAATATTTGAAAATGAAACACGAATCTCAGGAATGCCCACTTTTCATGTAGAGGTTACCATTCCGCCAGGCCAAACTTCAGGCCATCTTTACATTGAACTATCTATTGCAGGAGGGATACATCTTGGACATGGCGTAATGGATCTTAGATACTATGAAGGCGGTAGAGAATGTGGTCAACCATGTACTGTCACGGGGACTGTAAATGCTAAAATGCAATTGTTTGCCATGGATGTTGTCATTCCCGCAGGCAATGCCTTAGAATTGGTAATAAGTCAAACAAATGATGATTATATTCCATCACCAATAAGTAGCGGATATGTGACTATTGGAACCAATCAAAATAGTGTACTGACACTACCTATCATTGATCGAAGTTCAGACGATTTATTTACTCCACCCATTTGGTTTACTGAAGAATAATTTTATCAGTCTTCGGAGTCGCGCCTAGCCTTTATATCTTCAATTAATTTTCTTGTCACTGCTTCTTCAGCTTCTAATTTAGCTTTCTTTTTTCTAGATATTTTAGCAGCTTCTTCAGCTTCTTTTCTTGCTTCTTCTTCTTCAACTAATCTTGCAGATTCTTCAGCTTCTCTTTTTGCCTTTTCTTCTTCGGCTAATCTTGCAGCTTCTTCAACCTCTTTTTCTGTCTGAAGGCGTGTTTCTTCTTGTTCGGCTTCTCTTTTTGCCTTTTCTTCTTCAGCTAACCTTGCAGCTTCTTCAGCCTTTTTTTCTGCCTGAAGTCGTGCTTCTTCTTCTTCAGCCTTCCTCACAGCTTCATTAGCCTTAAGTTTGACTCTCTCTTCTTCTGCTTTTTTTGCTGCTTTCTCAGCTATTTTAGCCTCTTTTTCAGCTTTTTGAGATTTCTCTTTTTCAGCCCTCTTTACAGCTTCTTCAGCTTGCCTTTGAGCTTCCTCGGCCTCTAATTGGAATCTTTCTTCTTCAGCCTGTCTTGCAGAATCTTCAGCTTCCCTAACTTCTTCTTCAGCTTGTTTTGCCCTATTTTGGGCATCCTGCCTGGCCTTTTCACCTTCAACTAATCTTGCTTTCGTTTCAACCTCTTCAACAACCTCTTCTATAACTTTTTTGGGAGCTTGTTTAGAAGGTTCATAAATGTGTACATCTCTTTGTGGGAAAGCTATTGTTATTTGTTCTTGAGCTAACTTTTCAAATACTTGGTGATGTAAATCTGAATTTATTTGCCTTATTCTAATTACATTTTTTATCCAAACAACTAACGTAAAATCTAGCGCGGAATCTGCAAATTTTTGAAAATCTACTATAGGGAGCCTAGTTGGATCATCTTGTTCTATATCATTATTTTTCTTAGCAACTTCTAATAGGGCTTTTTCAACTTTACTTGGATTTGAATCATAAGAAACTCCAACTCCTATTCTTAGTCTATAGTATCGGTCTGGTTTAGTAAGATTACGAATATTCTCATTTGCAAGAGAATTATTTGGTATTATTATTGTTACGTGGTGAACAATATCGTAAATTTTAGTTGAACGTAATCCAATCTCTTTGATAATACAATAGGTATCCTCAAATTTAATCATATCTCCTGTCTTGAAACCTTGATCTAAAAGAAGTAAAATTCCTGAAAAGAAATTACTCAGAGTATCTTGAGCCGCCAGCGCAATAACCAGACCAACAACCCCTACTCCAGCAAGTAAAACTCCAAAATCAACATGGAAAGTTGAAAGAAAATTAGTTACTCCAAATGTAATAATCAATAAAGAACCGATTATGTCTAAAATTGGACCATATTGAGTATCTGATTTTCCTACGTGTAGCCATTCAGATATTACAGGTACAAAGAAATTAGAATATGACCTTAACAAAAACACAGTTAGAAATAGAATATAAATTGAATTAATTATTGTAATTAAAATACTAACAAAATCTTCAAGATTCGGATTTGTATTTTTAATTTCAGTAAAAAACAAAGAAAATCCACGTGTTGTTATTAGCCAGAAGACTACCGTTGTAGGATCCCATTCCCAGGAACTCAAACCTCTAAAATGAAGTGTTAAAGGAATTATGAATAAGAAGACTAAAACTGCAACGTATAAAATTAATAATAATATCCAAAGAGATAGTTCTGTAAATATTATTAAATTAGTACCATCTATATTTTGTAATGCATAATAAGGTGCACCATCAAGAATGAAACCTATGTAGTATTCTTCAATAATTGACTTTGAAAAAAACATAAAAAACAACATTCCAAAGAAGCCTAAAAACCTAGGATATGGGAAATCTTTTGAAAGTGAAAAACCAAAATTCATTGTTCGTTCGGAAGGTGACACAATTATTGCATCTCAAAATAGTTTATAAGTAGTTAAGGTGCCAAATTCTAAATAGGATAGTAGAGGTGATAAAGCATGTCTGAACTGTTAAGTGACAATGATTGTGAGAAATCCTTGATAGGGCTTGACGGATGGACATATAATGACGTTTACAAGAACATTGAAAAAACGTTTTCGTTTAATAATTTTGAGGCAGCCGTAACTTTTGTTCAACATGTTGCAAGTATATCTATCGAAATTAATCAGTTCCCAGACATTTCTATTGGAAAAAATGGAACTGCTAAGATAATCTCAACTAGCGATGATGTTAATGGTGTAACTGAGAAAGATATTGCTCTAGCTGAAAGTATTGAAATCCTAGTTTCGGGATAACATAATACTTAAGAAATAGTTAATTCTTTGACTATATATTCCTCAGAATTTTTATCTATATATTCTATTAAATCAGATACATGTGGAGATTCAAGTAGAATCTGGTTTGAATCATGGTCAACTATACGAAAAGGCATTCAATACACATTACAACAATTTATATATAATTTTCGAAAAAAGAACAACGCTTTAGGGGGCCTCTCTATTGGGATTCTGTGAAACAATACTTGGACTTAGTAGATGAGGTTTTGACCCGAGGAACTCGGAAAGAAAACCGAACGGGTATCGACACAATATCTGCATTTAATGTAAACTATTCTATTGATCTTAATGATGGCTTTCCACTTCTAACAACCAAAGAAATTTCTTGGAAAAATATAGTAATTGAAAACTTATGGTTTTTGTCCGGAGATTTGCATATCGGACTATTAAAAAAGCACGGTTGTAAATTTTGGGATCATTGGGCAGATGAGGAAGGTTACGTACCTAGTGCTTATGGTAATTTTTGGAGGAAATTTCCAATACATGGTGATAATGAATTCAACGATCAAGTACGTTATGTATTAGACACATTGCAAACAAACCCTAATAGCCGTAGGATGGTCATCTCAGCATGGGCTCCCGGAAATGCACAGACTAGTAAACTCCCACCATGTCATCTCTTATTCATTTTCAATGTTCAATATGATAAAAATAACGAACCGAGATTGTGCGTTCATCTTACTCAACGTAGCTGTGATGTGGCATTAGGCGTCCCCTACAATATCGCTGGCTATTCATTTCTCTTGCATTTATTTGCGCATTTATCTGGAATGAAAGTTGGTACTTTTGGGCATTCTTTAGTCGACGCTCATATTTACACAAAAAAAGCTGACGGTACTATGGACGAATATGACCATATTCCTGGATTAAAAAAACAATTAGGTAGGGAAATAGGTGAATTGCCCAAATTAGTAATTGACCCAAGTATCAAAACTTTGGACCATGTAATGGATTTACTAGATTCAGACACTGATGAAATCCTTTCAAAATTTAAATTAGAAAATTATAATCCCAAGCCATTTATTCCCTTTAAGGTCGCGGTATGAAGGGGATTTTAGTTGCAGTTTCTCCTGAAGGTATAATTGGGAAAAATAATACCCTTCCATGGCATTATTCTGCAGACTTAAAACGATTCAAACGTTTAACAATTGGTAATACTATTATTATGGGACGTAAAACTTGGGACTCTTTACCAATAAAACCATTACCTGAGCGTAGAAATATAGTAATAACTAGAAATGAAATTAAAAATGTTGAATGTTTTAGAAGTATAGATGGCGCTCTTGAAACCTGTAAAGGAGATATTTGGTTTATCGGCGGAGCTGGAATTTATGAAGAAGCTATGAATAAGGCGGACATAATTGATATGACTTTAGTGCCAGACAACATTACTGGTGAGGGATGTATATACTTTCCTAAGATTGACAATAATTGGAAAGAAAGTAAGACTAGCCATCTAGAAGAAGACGTTCGATTAAAGCATAAAAAATACTCTCGAAGGGCGTAAACACACCTTTATAATCGGGAAGGTTGGCCGTATTAGGAACGACTATGATGCGAAAACTAACTGCTCTTTTGTTAGCCATGTTAATGTTACCCTTCTCAGCAATGAATACATTGGCTGAAGGGGAGCCTGATCTTTCAATCAATGAAATCAGTTTCAGTGATAATAATCCAACTGGTGGAGACACTGTAACGATTACTGCTGAAATTGCAAATGATGGGGGAACAAGTGGACTTGTTAGCGTAACTACTAATGTTAGTTTTTATTGGGATGGAAACTATATTGGGAAAGATAGCATAACTGTTCCTGGCAGTAATACTGCAGATGCTGAAATCGATTGGAGAGCGGTCGGGGGTTCACATACAATTACAGTAATTGTTGATGAAGAAAATTTAACCGCAGAATCTAATGAAGACAATAATGAAGAAGAAGAGAACATTTCTGTAGAGTATCCGCTAATTCTTTTCCTTGATGATGATAATAGCAATAATAACGGAGGAACGAGAACCGAAACAGACGGATATTATTCGGCATCCCTAGATAATATGTCTAATGGAATGGGGTATGACGTTATCCGAGTAAATAGTGGAGATAATGCTCCAGATTATGACACGTTGAGTCAATATAGCCTTATTATTTGGGCTTGTGGAGCTGATTATGTCAGCGGTGACACTGACGTTACCTTTACTGATGAAGATAAGACAAATGTAGCTAGTTTCCTAGAAGATGGAGGTTCATTATGGGCAATTGGACATGATATACTTTATGATTTTGACAGCTCAGATGGAGAAAGAAGTGAAGGTGATTTTGAATATGATTATCTTGGTGTTGCATATGCAGATCATGACCGAACTACACCTGCGGTTCTATACGGCGTAAATGACGACCCTGTCTCTGATGGAGTTGAATATGATGCTGATGCGATATCTAGTGATTTCGGGGATGATGTCAATCCTCGAGACGGTTTCGAAAAAGTACTCAGTTCCGGGGCTGCAGATGGTTACAATATTTCAACCATTAGAACTGAAGAAGATTTCAAACTAATTTTTATGGCAGTTGACTTTAGTTCAATTACTGAAAGTTTAGATAGAGATGAATTGATGGAGAATATAGTCGAATATTTAGTAGTACAATTGGAAAATGATGTGTCTTTGAGTAGATTCAATACACCTCTAGATGGACATACTGTAGAACCTGATGTAACTAATTTAATCAATGTAACTGTGAGAAATAGAGGGACTGAAGACCAAACGGGTATTGAGGTTGATCTTGAAATTAGATGTCTAAACAATACCTATAGATTTACAGATACTGACACCATTTCTCTTAATGCTGGAGAAAGTACATTCGTTGAGTTTGAATGGGAAACTCCTAATGACGAAGACTATGAATATGAGATAAAGACAACTGCGACAATAGCTAATGATGAAAAAGAAGATAATGATGATAAACAAATTTCAGTCAATACATATGTGAAATATGACATTGAGCTATCTGAAGGCCATGTAAACCCTATGATTGCTGAAAAAGATACTGAACGAAATATGAGTGTTCTTGTAACAAATACAGGTGATGTCTCTATGAATTCTGATATTACTGGTAAAGTGTACGACGGGGCTGGAGATGTTGTATACAATGGTGACTCTCAAAATACTGGTGATCTAAGCCCGGGAGATTTCATCTCATTGGATTGGCAATGGGAAACTGACCAATATGGAACTTTCTGGTTTGAAGCTGAATTGGATGATGATAAGGATGAAATTCCAGAAAATAACCTTGTTTCCGTATTGATGAGAAGTGTAGACATCGAATTCACCGATGACATGGAAGACGGCACCAATGGTTGGACTAATTACAAATCTTTGAGCAATCCTTGGCATATTATTGATACTGATGAAGATGGAAATCGTGAAGCCTCAAGCCCAACGCATGCGATGTGGGTTGGAGATGAATCGAAAGGAGATGGCGAATATGATAATAATTGGGATTTTTCACTGTACACAGCTAATGAACACGCACTAGGTACAAGTCCAACTTTAGTAGTAGATATTTGGTACCATACTGAAAATAGCTGGGATGGAGGAAATGTACAAATTTCTACAGACGGAGGTGCAAATTGGGAAGTAATTACGCCAGATGGGGGATACCCTGATGATGCAATTGTTGGTTTAGATAATGAACCAGGTTATACTGCAATTTCGGGCGATGGGGAAACCAGTAGTTGGGAAACTGCAAACTTTAATCTTGACGATTATTCTGGTGAAGACGTCAAATTCAAATTCCGTTTTGGAACTGATTCGTCAGTTAATAGCTACGAAGGATGGTATATTGATAATTTCCAAATCAAAGATGGCATTACTACAGAATATGAAGAGGATTTTGAAGATGGCGACGGCGACTGGGGATCTGATATAGTTGAAAGTGAATGGAATTATTATAACGTTGAAGAAGAATACGGAAATACTTATTCTGGAGATTATTCATGGTATTTAGGAAATCCAGATACTGGAAGCTATAGTGCTTCTTTGAATGACTCACTTGAAACTCCGATGATTGATTTAGGAGATGGATCTGAGAAATATATTTCTGCAATGGTTTGGTTTGGAATAGCTGGTCCTGCTGATTCAGCCATACTCGAAATCAATATATCTGGTGAATGGGAAACATTGGAATCATTTCCTGGAGATGATGGTGATTATTCAGAAGAATACAAAGATTCTGATGATAACGGGTGGTTGTACATAGAATTCGACGTTAGTGAATATGAAGGAGATGCCTCCTTTAGAATTCGCTTTGTATCAGATACTTTTACTCAATATGACGGATTGTATATTGATGACTTTACATTGTATAGTTTACCAGCAATTCCTAATGATGTAGGAACAAAAGATTTGGATGCACCAGATAGTGCTAAACCTGGAAGAGCTGTAGCATTCAGTTCTAATATCTATAATTTTGGAACTGAAGACCAAGATTCTTTTGATGTGAGAGGAACTGTAACAAAAGACGATGGAACTGAAGTTTATAATCAAACTCAGACTATTGGTGAACTTGAATCTAAAAACAACATTACGCTTGATTGGGTTTGGGAAGGCGGTTCAAATGGGACTTATACAATAAGAGTTGAAACTTTACTTGATGGGGATGAACGTGTAGGAAACAATCCTAAAGAATCCGATATAGATATTGCTGAAAGTGGATATAATGTTGTACTAACTGTTGAGGAACAAGCCAAAGACGTTTTGTCTGGTGAATCGGTTATTTTTAATTTTACAGCAAAGAATACTGGGGAAAATAGTGGATATTATGATATAACTGTTGACTACAACAGCAATCCTGACGGATGGAAAATAATTTCACATACTACGGTACTATATCTTTCATCAGGTTCAAGCCAAAATTTTACTGTAGCTATTATTTCACCAACTCTAGCATCTACTGGAGATGAACATCAATTTTCAGTAACGGTAACAAGTAGGGATGATTCTGAAACTGAAGATAGTCAAGATATCTCTGTAACGCCCTTCTATTATGATCAGGCTGAAGGAGATAACGTCTTGCTAATTGATGCAAATTTTGGTAAAAACAACGGATATAATAATTATTATGACATTGATAAGATTGATGCCAGAATGAAGTTAACACTTCAACAATATTTCAATAATGGAGAAAGTAGAGGTTATGATGTTTACACTATTCCATACGATACTGAAGCTGGTGCTTATGGTGAATTACACCCTTATCCAACATATGACTTGATGTCTAATTATGAAACCGTCATTTGGCTTCAGGGCGACCATAATCAGCGGAATTTAACCAACTGGAAAACCTGTATTGGAGATTATCTAGATGGGGGTGGAAATCTGTGGATAATGGGCCAGCAATTTATGACGGCTCTGAATAGTTCGACAGGTTCAAGAGATGAGGGGAGCTTTGAATATGATTATCTAAAAGTTCAATATGTTAGTCAGGGGTCTGGAATGCCAAATCCATTAATTGGAGTTAATGATGATGAAATCTTTAATGAGGCTGAATATGACATGGGTGATCGCAGTATACTCTCTTATGATTATACTGATTGGATTACGCCAACTGATGATGCTATCGGAGCTTTCTATATTACTAATGATAATTGGTGGCATATTGTAGATACTGATGAAGATATCAACAGAAAAGCATACAGTTCAACCCATTCTATGTGGATTGGAGATAAAGATAAAAATGATGGTGAATACCAAAGCGGTTGGGATTATTCAATATATACCTCGGAGTCATATAGTTTGAATGATAACGAAGAACTATCTTTCTACCATTATTATGATACCGAAAGTGAAACTGCAGGTTATGATGGAGGAAACGTCCAAATTTCAACTAATAATGGTGAAGATTGGGACGTAATTTATCCTGATGGGGGATATCCTTCAAATTCGGTTTCCGGATTAGATACTGAACCCGGATATCATGGAAATTCTGGTGGTTGGGTTCAAGCTTCTTTTGACTTGTCCAATTTTTCCGGAGAGGATGTGAAGTTTAGATTTAGATTTGGTTCTGATGGATCAACTGATACCTACGAAGGATGGTATTTTGATGATGTTGAAATCGGAAATGGAGAAAACACACATCTGTCCGATAACCTGGAAAATGGAATGAGTAATTGGAATGATGCTCCACAAATTTATAACATGTCCCTACATTATCAAGGAGATTACAGAATAATTGTTTCTCCATTTACATTTGCATTTGTAAATAATAGTGAAGACAGAGAAGATATGGTGGGTCGTGCTCTTGATTGGTTGAGAGCTGCTGCTGCTGCAGACGACGTCGGTGTTGACTCATTGGATATTGAAATACCAACTAATGAAAATTCAACCATTGCTTTCTCAAGCATTATCAAAAACTATGGCAGTGAAGATCAAAATGCATTCGAAGTTGAAGCTCGTGTTGAGGATAAGGACGGTAATGAACTATGGTCCCAAACAAAAATGGTTACAAATCTTCAATCTGGCGAAGAAGAAATTCTAAACTGGGAATGGGAAAGTGAAAATCCTCGTCAAGTTACCTTTGTTGTTGAAACTCTGAAAGAAGATGAAAGTCATCGAAATAATCTAAAGAAAGAAGACGTAGATATTACAATGATATGCATACCTGAAATAACTACATTTAATGACCATAAAGAAGGTGAACCTGGTGATGACGTAATGTTTGATTTAGTTATTAGTAACCGAGCAAGTGGAAATGACATTATCGAAATTGAGATGACTGGAAGTGCAGCCACTTGGGGTCAAATTACGAATCAAATCGATCTTTACAGTAATGAGAGTCGAGATATTGAATTAGCACTCAAAATAGATGAAGATGCTGATTACGGAGATTATGATTTGAATATTATAGTAGTTGCAAGTGACGGAACAACTGAACAACTTGAACTGCTAGTAACTGTCACTGATAACCCTATTAATTATCAAGTTGAGATTATACTAGATTCGACAAATATTGAAACTATTGCAGGTAGAAATGTTGAAGTAGATATCACAATCTATAATCGTGGAGATGGACAAGATACTTTTGATTTAGAATCGAGAGGTGAAGAAGCTTCATGGGTTAATTTTGAAGAAAATGGAATACTTATTGGGGCAGGGGGCGAATATACCGTAACTGCCATAATTAGCGTCCCTGCAGATGCAGATGAAGGAAATGCCTATGTTGAAATTTGGGCAATATCAAGAAATGATCAAAGTGCTGAAGATGATAAAACCGTTAAAATCGTAGTGGAAGAGCTAACTATTGGTGCTACTCTCATACGAGATAGTAGTGGCCTAATGAATATTGCACCAGGAACCTCCGGAGATTTTGAATTCACAATATTGAGCGATAGTAATGGCGTACAGTTACTAACTATTTTAATGGAAGGAAGTGCTGGTGAATGGACAACCTCAACAATTACTGACCTAGAGTTAGAGGCTGAAGGTTCAACTACCTTTACAGTAACCGTAACGGTACCTCAAGACACTCCAGAAGCTACTTACAGGTTAGAAGTCATGCTTATGTTTGGAGACGAGGAATTGGCTAAATCTGTTTCAAACATTGTGGCTAAGAAACCATTTGAAGAACAAAAAGAAATTGAACTATGTTTAACTTCAACCAACACCTGTTTTACTTCGAGTAGTGGAATGTCTACATTTAGTATTGATCTGGACATGGATTCTGATTCAATAACTAGTGAACAATTTGATTTTACAATAGAAAATTTAGGAAATATAGATATTATACTTGGTTTTGAAATAAAGGGACCAAATGATATGTCTACAAATAATATGCTAACTTATACCGATGGTGAGGGAAGGACTGTTTGGATGGTATCAATTATGCCTGAAGATGCTTTAAGTATTGGAGATGGGGAAATGGACTTTGGAACGTTATCTATACTTGCTAATAAACCAGAACCAGGCTCATACACCTATACCTTAGTATGGATGGAAATTACAGAGATAGGCAATAATCAAATGGGTCAAATATCAGTAAATGTAAATATTGTGGGTGAAACTACCGTAGAAGAAAGCACTGAAGAAGAAGGATCGTTACTTCCAGGACCCTCTTTTGTGTCTGTTATTTCATTACTAGGATTAATTGTTTACAGAAGAAAACATAATTATTCATCGAAATAATTATTAGATATTAGTAATGGTATTAATGCAAAATAAGACATGTAGAGTGCAAATGCCAAATACCACATAGATTCCCATAAGTCATTCTCAAAAAAGCGAAGTATTATAGTTATTACCAATACTAAAATACCAAATAATATTGGATTTCTAAAACCCGCACGAGCCTTAGCATAAGGAATGGTCGTTACTGTTAGCAATGAAACTAAGCCTATTGATATTGGAACTATAATATGATTAAAATCATTGATTAAAGAATATTTAATTGAAATTAATACTATAAACATAGATAAACCAGGGGAAGGTAAGCCAAGGAAATATTTATTCTCACCTTGATTGCCTTGAGTGAATCTTGCCAATCTAAAAATACTTAGTAAAAGAACAATTAATGATGCAAAAATAGCAACGATATTTTCTATATTATATCTAAAATTAAAATTAAGATCATTATCTATTATATCTATAGCGGGACCTCTACTGATATCATAATATAAGGAATATATCAAAATAGAGGGTGCTATGCCAAAACAAATTGAATCGGATATTGAATCTAAATACTTGCCATAATCGTGCTTTGTTCCAAATTTACGAGCTAAAGCCCCATCCATTCCATCAATTATGGCAGAGATAGGAAGCAACATTAGCGCTACAATATAACTTGAAACGGTGCCATCAATTAGGTATGTAATTGCCAAAAAACCTAAGGCCGCACCAATGAAAGTTGCTATATCTGCATAAGAAATTAAAGTAACGGGCTTAAATATTTTTTTCAATGAAACCAAATTTATTCTCCCTTGTCAATTGTTGATGCCTGAAGTTTGGAAAGTAACCTTTTTGGACCTTCCATTAATTTTTCAGCAACTGAAAGAGATGACATTGGAGTAAACTCAGCAATTGTTTGCCCTGCTAAAATACGATCACCTTCCTTAACTTTGACCCTAATCCCTGAAGATTCAAAAGCTAAGTCTACACGTGAACCAAAATGAATTAAACCAATACGTTCTCCCTTTTCTATAAGTTTATTAGGTTCAATATAACTGACAATACGTCTAACTAAGAAACCTGCAATTTGTGTAATTTTAAAAATCCCAAGATCAGTATCTAATTTGGTTACTAATCTTTCATTTTTATCTGAATCTTTCGAAAAGGCAGGTGTATATCCTCCTGACCTATGCCTTTGTGAAATTACTTTTCCATCAATAGGGGAACGATTAACATGTACATTCTGAAGCCCCATGAAAACTGAAATATGAATCATTCCTCGCTTTGTAGCTACTTTTTGAACTAATCCATCTGCAGGGCTAACAATGCCTTCTCCAATAACTCGATGTGGATCTCTATAGAAACAAAGAAGGAATATGGACAAAATAATTAAAATTAAAGATACTACGTACATCTCTTTAAGAGGCCAATCAACAATAATCCCTTGTTCGCTAATAGAATTTGACGAAGCCCCAAATGGAAAAAGAATTAAAGCCGAGATTATTACATAAATTACCATATTTGGCATGTCTTTTGCAAATGGAAGTTTAGGTGCACCTTCAGGAGCTTCACGTAATGGAAGATCGATAACTCCTAATATTGAATCCTGCATTTCAGGAAGAAAATGAAAAACAGCTATGGCAAGAACTACAAGGGCAAGTAAACTTCCAATCTTAGCATAAACGGCATGAGCCCAGAAGAAAGTGTCGACCCCCCATATGTGCTCATATGTTAACCAAATAACTACGGCATTACGAACTAGATTCAAAATATAAATAGGAGGTACCGTTACTAAAAATGCATTAAATCGACGGTTAAGGGGTGCTTTTGTACAAATAACACCTCCAACAAAAATTATCATACTTTGAAGGGCAGTACAGGCAAGGACTATGTTTACTGAAGGGGCAAGTGGATCTTTCCAACTGTCACCTTCAATCGCCACTCTGACTTCTTCATGTTCAGACCCTGAACGATAAATTTTTGATCCCTCACCATAATCAATAGAGCCTAGTGTATTCTCAATACCAAAAATATCAAGAAGCCATATTGATTGCTCAGCCACCAAATGTATTAGCCAACCCGCGAGTAAGGGAACTCTTTCTACAAAAAAATAGATACCGCCAGCTACAACAGTCATAGCCGCTAACCATCGTAACGGTTCGTAAGTTGATTTCCAGATAATACTAAGATATTCATGATAAGCTAAATATCCGAAAAATGGAACCGCAGCTGCACAAATTAGAGCATTGACGGGATCTTTTATCAGTATGTAATATTCTACTTGTATCCACCAAAAAAAACCTAAACATAGCCAGCCTAATATACTAAACTGATTTCCTATTTTTGTAGGAAAACGCTTTCCGAGAAATACATGATCTCTTTCAGAAATATAATAACCTAGAGCCAATAAAAATAAGGAACTAATAACAAAAACTTCTCCAAGTAGTGAAAAATCGGTTGCCATTACAATCCAGACAAAGTTGTTCTAAAAAAGCCCTCTGTTTAATTTGAAAGCCACTTTTGTGCCGTATTATAGGATTCTAAGTCTCCAATATCATACCAAACACCTCGAAAAGAAACGGATTTAACATCTGCTTCTTGGATATTCCAAGCTAAAAAATTACCAAGGGCGTCTCGATCTCCTCCCGAATTAATATAATTAAAGAAATTAGTAATTCCACTCTCCGACAATAACCAATAAGCTGTTGCTGCTAAAGTTGACTTGGGTTCATTTGGTTTTTCATAAAAATCAATAATACTATCATTTTTTGTTCCTGCAATCCCATACAGTTTTGCAAGTTCAATATCTTCAACGTCATATAATCCAATAACGTCTTTCTTAGTCTCCAAATATTTTTTAATCATTTCATTTAAATCAAAATTAGAAAGATTATCTCCTCCTGCAATAAAAACCGGGCCTTTGATAGAATATTCAGAAAAAAGTAAATTTAATGCACCAAGAGCTCCCAACTTCTCTTCTTCATTATTACTAGATTCGACAAATAATTCAAGATTCAAAGGGCCACTGTAATTCTTTACATACCTCTCAAAGTTAGTTGAAAAAAAGCTATTAACTGATAAAATAACTCTTTCGGGTTTTATTCTTTCTAAAGATTCCAGGACATGAGTGAGCATGGGCTTGCCAGCTACATCTAATAATTGTTTTGGAGTATTCTTAGTAAGGGGCCACATTCTCTTGGCAAAGCCACCTGCCAATATTATTGAATCCATTAAAGTGTGATTTTACCGCCAGACATCAATTGCTGGAGTGCATCATCGGCCACATTATCTAATTTCTTTGGATCATACAATTCTTTCTTGATATTCTGACGGTGATCTTTAACAACTTTGAAGCGAGCCTGTCTTTCATCACTTTCACTTTTGCGATGTGTACGTAACGTTTCAAGCATTTCCATAGCTTTGGCATGTTGATTATCGGCTTTCTTTCTACAATCCATAAAATCAGTATGTTTTTTATCTGCTTCAGTTGAAAGATGTGATGCTTCTTTCATTAAGATACTAACTTTCTTGTAAATTTTCTTATTGAGGCGAGCCATATTCACAACGAATTTATGCTCTTCATCTGCTCTAGAGAATTCTGAATCTATTGTGGCATCTAATTCTGATACTTCAGCACTGATATGCTCGTGTGTGGATAATACGTCTTCCTGATCGCCCAAACTTCTCCTTAAAATCGCTAACTTATCCATTACCTCTCTTTCTTTAGAAATAGGCATTTCAGTAGTTTCTCTTCGTTTTTCTAAGTTAAGAATTTCAGAATGTAAAGCTTGAACGGTATCTTTTAGTGAACTTGCACCTCTTTTACCTTTACGTTTTTGTTGTTTAAGCTCAATTAGTTGTTTAGCTTTTTCTTGAGCTCCATTTCGTAAGTTCTGGTGCTTGACCTTAACTGTAGTATTAGCTTTCATCTCATCGCGATGAGCCATAATCCCTTCCATGACTTTATTACGCTGATTATGTAAAGAATTTCTTTCGTCTCTTAATGCCCTAGCTTCTTCATTAAGAGCATTGCGCTTACCTACGCAATTTTGAAAACGCTCTTCAGCTAATTTAATTTCCGATTTTGGCTTTCCCTGTGTTCTAGATTTTTTTTGAGCCATCCTTAATTTATTATTGTATGTTTTCCATACCTCGGGATAATGTCAATTTTAAGGTTCGGATATAAAGTTGACTATTGAAGCTAATATGCAAATGGATTTAGTATGGAATAAATAGATTCATCAACTGGACCTACTTCAAGTTGCATTGGCTCCTCTGTAAACGATTCAACAACTTCCATGTATCTAGCTGCAGCTTCTACTCTAAGCTTATCAGTCAATTTAGGTGGTTTCCCATCTCCAGTAAATCCTTTATCAGCTAACCAAGTCCTTACATATTCTTTATCTAATTTACGAGGTTCTTCACCTTTTTCAAACCTCTTTTCATAATCATCAGACATCCAATAACGGCTCGAATCAGGAGTGTTTACTTCATCCATTAGCATGATTTTTCCCTTGGAAATTCCAAATTCATATTTAGTGTCAACAAATATCAAGCCCTTGTCTGCAGCTCGAGAAACGCCTCTTTCATATAATCTCATTGAGATACGAGATAATTCTTTGAACAAAGCGGGGTCAATTACACCTCTTTTATACAACTCAGAAGGTGTTACCGATTCATCGTGCTCACCTTGTACTGCCTTAGTTGATGGAGTTATAATTGGTTCAGGTAATTTTTCATTCTTCCGCATTCCATTAGGCAATTCATTACCACAAAAATTGCGATCGCCTTTTTCATATGCAGTCCAAGCTGAAGTTGAGGTAACGCCCGTAATATATCCTCGGACTACCATTTCCACCTGTATAGGATCGCATCTTCTGACTGTCCATACATTAGGGTGAGGACGCCTCATTACATGGTTAGCAACAATATCTGCTGTTTCTCCAAACCACCAATCTGCCAATTCAACTAAAGCTTGACCTTTGAAAGGAACGGTTCCTAGGACTTTATCAAATGCTGATATCCTATCTGTAGTTACCATCGTTATGGTATCTTCATTAACGTAATTATCTCTTACTTTTCCTCTATAAAGTTCCCCTTGGTCATCAAAATTAGTGCCTTCTAGAGTATATTTCAACTGCTGTTTTAACAAGTCGCGGTCCATGTATAATTGGCTTATTGCGCAAGGGACTAAAAGAACCACTCCCGTGCAACATTTGCTATATGCTTAGTAAAACCTTAAAAAAAAGTGCCGAAAGTCTTTTGGAACCTGTAGCCTTAATTGTCGGTAAATTGGGAATTAAACCAAATCATATTACTGTAATGGGGCTTCTCCTAACCTTTTGGGCCGCATGGTTTATTTATAACAAAGAAATATACTTTGCTTTCATTATTGGACTTATGGCTTCTCTATTTGATGGGGCAGATGGATTAGTTGCCAGAGTTACTCAGACTTCTTCGAAAAGAGGAGGGTATCTTGATGCAGTTCTCGATAGGTATGCCGATTGTATTGCATTTGGTGCATTGATATTAGGGGGTTGGATGGAACCAATAAATGGAATTGAGTTTATATCTGGTGAAATGTGGGCAATGGCTGCTTTGATTGGGGCTTTCCAAACATCGTATGCTCGGGCTGCAGCTGAAAGATTAGGCATCTCACAAGAAGGAGTCGGAATCATTGAAAGGCCCGAAAGATTATTTATTTTTGGAATTGGACTATTAATTGGAGAATTGATGAATGACGTTGAAATCATTATTACAATTGTTGTGGCATTCTTAGCAATATTGGGTAATTTAACTGTCATTCAGAGAATAGCTCATTTCTGGAGGGTGGCTAAAGATGACTAAATCTAAAGATTTAATCAATGAAAGTATTGTTTCTTTTTTCTTTTTGGGAAGGGCACCCGTAGCTCCAGGAACATTTGGATCTTTTGGATCTCTAGTATTAGCATATTTCGTTGTACAGAATATAGAGGCATATACGGGATATCTCTTACTGAGTATCGGATTAATTTTGTATTATATTGGATTGCAAGTGGCACCATGGTGCGAAAAAAAATATGGGAAAGATCCCGGTATTTATGTACTGGATGAAGTGATTGGTTATTTAATTCCGATAAGCTTTCTAATAATTCTTAATAATGAAATTACACAACAGATATGGGTCGTGTCCTTTATTGCCTTTAGAGTATTTGATGTTTTGAAAATATGGCCTGCGAAAGATTTGGAAAAAATTGAAGGCGGACATGGTATTTTGCTGGATGATGTTGCTGCCGGATTTCAAACCTTGATTCTAATTTTACTATGTTTTCAATTTAATTTACTTTAAAATAAACCGCCGTTTAATTTTTATTCCCGTCTTAAACTGTTAGTTTAGAGTTTATGAGTACTGAAATCGAAATAAGAGTTGGTCTAAAAACGGGAATGGCAGATCCTGAAGGTGCTAACGTACAAAAAGCGCTTAACCTTTTGGGGTTTGATAGTATAAATAGAGTAGAATCTGCAAAATGTTATCGTATTATTATTGATAAAGAAGAAAGTATTGCACTTGAACTAGCTGAAAAAATGTGCCAACAGCTATTAGCAAATCCAGTAGTTCATAATTATACAATAACGGTGGCAGATTAATGCTTGAACTGGTACCCAAAACTAATAATGTATTTTACGTTGATTTAAATGGAGATTTAACTGAAATTGTTGATAAATTAGGGCTTGGACTTTTGCCTGACGAAATTTTAAAAGTAAAAGAATTTTTCAAAAAACAAGGAAGAAAACCAACCGATGTTGAACTACAGGCTATTGACCAAGCTTGGTCTGAACATTGTTGCTATAAATCTTCAAAGCCTGTTTTAGAAGAAACGGTCTTTGGATTAGAAACAACTAAAAGTGTAATTGCTAGAGAGGATGCAGGCATTATGGAATTTGATGATGAACATTATTATGCAGTAGGACTCGAATCACACAACCATCCCTCAGCATTGGATCCTTATGGAGGTTCTGCAACTGGAATAGGTGGGATTTTACGTGATGTTGTATGTATGGGCGCTCAACCTATAGCTTTAGTCGATCCTTTATTTTTTGGAGATTTAGATACACCTCGTGAAACTTTAGCTGACGGTGTAAAACATCCTAGATATCTGATGGGAGGTGTAGTTGCAGGAATTCGAGATTATGGTAATAGAGTTGGCGTCCCTACAGTGGCTGGTCAAGTATCATTCCATCCTAAATATACTGGTAATCCCTTAGTAAATGTAGGATGTATTGGATTAGTTCGTAAAGATTTAATGATACATAGTAAAGCCGGAGGTGTTGGTGACATCTATATTTTGGCAGGCGGAAGAACGGGCCGTGATGGAATTCATGGCGTAACATTTGCATCTAGAGATTTAGATACAGGATCTGAAGATGATCTTGGTTCTGTTCAATTAGGTGATCCGATAACTAAAGAACCTCTTATGCATTTATGTTTAGAATTGAATGAAATGAAACTTTTGACAGGTATGAAAGATTTAGGAGGAGGCGGATTATCTTGTGTTGTAGGTGAATTGGCCCTAGATGCTGGATTTGGAGCTAGAGTAGATCTTGAGAAAATTCTTTTGAAAGTAGATAATATGCCACCTTGGGAAATCTGGGTTTCAGAGTCTCAGGAAAGAATGATGTTTACTGTGGAACCTAAAAATGTAGATAAAGTACTGGCGAGATGTAAAGAATGGGATGTTGAAGCTGTAACCATTGGAGAAGTCATTTCGGAAAAAACAAATATTGTACATTATAATGGTGTGGAAATTTTAAACCTAGATTTAGAATTTACAACTGGAGGGCCAGTCTACAAAAGACCCTATAATCTACCTGAATACGATACAGATAAAAGAAAAATACAACCTCTGTATCCTACCAATTTTAATGATACCATTAATGAATTACTTAGTAAACCTGAGGTCGCTTCAAAAGACTGGGTGGTTCGCCAATATGATCATGAAGTACGTGGAAAAACAGTACTCAAACCTATCCAAGGACCGATTGGAAAGGGTGTCCATGGCGATTCTTCGGTCCTTAAGCCTGTTGATAATTCTTGGAAAGGACTGGCCTTGACGTCTGACGTTAATCCATACTTAATGGAAGCAAATCCATACCATGGAACTATGAGTGCTGTTGAAGAAGTGTGTCGAAATTTAGCTTCAGTAGGTGCCCGGATAGATTCCTTGGCGGATTGTTTATGCTTTGGAAATCCACGAAAACCTGATATTATGGGTCAATTCAAAGCCAGTTGTGAAGCTTTGAAAGATGCAGCAAGTGCAATTGATGTACCCTATGTTTCAGGTAATGTTAGCTTGTACAATGAAACTGCAGAAGGTGCAATACCTCCGACACCGGTTTTGATGGGAATTGGATTAGTAAAAGACATTCGAAAATGTACTACTAGCGATATGAAAGAAAAAGGAACAATATGGATTGTAGGTGAAACTAAAGAAGAGATGGGTGCAAGTTTATATTATCGAAATCTAGAACTCGAAAGTGGAAATGTGCCAACAACTAATTTTATAGAATTTATGCCCCGAATGGAGCAATTAATTCAATCCATTGAAAATAGAGAAGTTGTAGCGTGTCATGATATTTCAACAGGTGGGTTAGCAATTTCTATAATTGAAATGTGTATGAGTGGAGTAGGAGCCAATATTGAACTTACGACAGACTTAAGGGCAGATATTGAATTATTTAGTGAATCAAACGGAAGATGGGTTGTTCAAGTGGCTAGTGGCTGTGAAGAGAAATTTGCTAATCGTTTTGATTATGCTAAACAAATTGGAAATGTGAGTGATGAAATTATATTTACAAAAGATGGTGATATTATATCTAAATTGGGTATCGAAGAATCAAGAAAAATATGGACAGACCCCCTTTGGACTAGATTGGCTTAACCTTTTATCCCGCTCTAAGATGAAATAGTAAGATGTCAATAGAAGCGATACTTATTTTGCTGATTTTTATAATTGCCTTTGCCTTGATTTTAGGGGAGGTTGTTGACCGTGTTTTAGCCGCATGGGGAGGCGCCGTAGGTATGCTCCTAGTTGGTACCTATTATCAGGCACTTACTTGGTGTACTGGAGGTCATGGTGATGTTTGTGAAAATAACCTCTTCGAAGCTATCGACTTCAACGTAATTGGATTATTATTAGGGATGATGATATTTGCAGGAATGCTAGAGATTAGTGGATTCTTCGAATTTGTAGCAATCAAGGCTACAAAATTATCTAAAGGAGATCCATGGCTTTTAGTGGTTTACTTAGGTACGTTCACAACAATTATTTCAGTTTTTATAGATAATGTAACTGCATTAATTCTAATTGCTCCAGTTACTTTGAAAATATGCTCAAAAATTGAGATTAGTCCTATACCTCCTCTAATTGCTCTTGCTATATTCTCAAATACAGGAGGAGTTGCAACATTAGTTGGTGACCCTCCTAATGTTTTAATCGCATCATATACTAATGAATTAGGATTAGGTTTTAGTTTTATTAGTTTCATCGAACATCTTACTCCTTTAGCAATTATTGCGTGGGGAGCCACCCTTGTATACATGAGATATCACTATACGGAATGGAGAGGAAAAACACCACGAAATGTAGAAGAGATAATGGGAGAAGATGAATGGGCTGCCGTCAGTAATGATGTTTTAATGTATAGAACTCTAGGTGCTTTAGCAGTTACCGTTATCATGTTTGCTGCAGTTGAAATTATACATATAGATTTAGAAATTTCAGCCGTATCTCTAGGTGGTGCAGGTATTGCAATGTCTATCTGCATGATTGGAGTTACAAAAGAAAAGCAACTTGATATTCATGAAGTAATACATAAAGTCGAATGGGCTGCACTATTATTCTTTGCTGGACTTTTTGTTATGGTAGGAGGGCTAGAGGCGATGGGTCATCTGGAATCTATAGCCAATTGGATTTTCAATAACTTTGGACCTGAAGGGGCTATCTCACAAGATGAAGTAGTATTGGTAATTGTTCTTATTTGGGTTTCTGCTATTTCATCTGCAATCGTAGACAACATACCCTTCTGTGCTGCAATGCTACCAGTCATTAATCAATTGGGAGAATTGAGTGTCGATCCAGTCACCGGAATATCTGCTGTAAATGTCATTCCACTTTATTGGGCTTTAGCCATAGGTTGTGGTTTTGGCGGAAATGCAACTCCAATTGGATCTAGTGCTAATGTTATGACTATTTCCATTAGTGAAAGAGGGGGGCACAAGATTTCAACTAAGGAATGGTTGGCAGTTGGAGTTCCAGTAATGCTAATTACATGTACTATTGCAAGTATTGTGGTCGCTTTATTCTATGGCCACTTTGAAACGGCCTAATTCAAATAATCAATATCGCATTCTGAACATTGGCCCATTTGAGATAATGTAGATTTACAATCGGGGCATTCCTGAACTTCCCAGAATGTTTCAATCCAGGCCTCTAATAATTCAGGCTCATCTGCAGCCTCAATCATCTCTAATTCATAAATTCCTTTTTGCGTTATACTTGAGACTTTACGATATTTATCTATATCTAAACCTAATTTTATATCAACTTCAATATTTTTCGATGAATAATATGGAGCTATAAAGACGCCGATAACAAATGAAGCCATATGTGTAGTGTGACCAATGCCATCTTCAGTTCCCATTCCAACATAAAAAGTTTCCATACCCACAAAAACTAATGTAGCAAGCACAACTGGAACTCTATGCATAAATATAGGACCTAAAAGCATCGGAATCTCATCCCTAGGGTACAGCAAGGCAAAACCACCCATGATGCCAAAGACAGCCCCTGAAGCCCCAATATTGATAGTTTCCAACCCACTCTGATTAAAGACAGAAATGGAACCGGTGATTAATGAACCAAGAAGTCCGCTAATTAGATATATTCTTAAAAAAGAACGTGAACCAATACGATCTTCAAAAGGAACTCCCAACAAAATCAGGATAAGCATATTCAATAGCAAATGCATTGGA
>Ga0209709_10000526_pt1 | contig 36785 bp, 35 predicted proteins | sample ArcticOcean_MG_C_2_FD_187435 | JGI IMG/M metagenome (GOLD analysis project Ga0209709, IMG submission 187435) | Marine microbial communities from western Arctic Ocean - ArcticOcean_MG_CB4_136 (SPAdes) (version 2) | ecosystem: Environmental > Aquatic > Marine > Oceanic | place: Arctic Ocean... | reverse complement strand
ACTTGCTAAACCAATGGTACAAGTTACTTTTGACTGGAGTTAAAGAAAAAAGTGCCGCGTATAAAAAAAACGTGATCACACAAGTGACAGAAAAAAGAAAAAAGTCTTTCGTATTGAAAAAATCGACTAAATAGCTTTATATAGCATATGTATGTATAGCTTTACATAGCATATGTATGATAGCATTAAGAGTCCTTATAGCAAATGTATGATAGCATTAAGAGTTCTTATAACAAATATTTGTTATAAGAACTACCGCAATATACATGTAGTGGTGCTAATATAGTAACGTATTTGTAGTGGTATTAGTAAATATCGTAATATACATATAGTGGTACCAATATAGTAACACGCATATAATGGTATTGATATCGTAGAGTATGTTAACTATGGCTCTTAATCATCTTCTGTGTTTCTTTTTCTTGTCTTATTAAAGATAGAACATGGAACGACGATAAAGGAAACCTTTTTTTCATGTTGTAAGGAAAAGATCTCTTTTTGTTTAGGTAGCTCAGTTGGTAGAGCAAAGGATTGAAAATCCTTGTGTCAATGGTTCGATTCCATTTCTAGACAACAGTCAGCTTGGTATAAAAAAGCTGATGCATCTTTGATGCCGTCGTTGTTTTTTATTACATGTTTTTTTTATTATGATTTTACAATCAGCTAAATTAATTGGTGCAGGACTATCTACTATTGGTCTAGTAGGTGCTGGAGTTGGTATCGGATCTGTTTTTGCAGCCCTGATTTTAGGTATCTCAAGAAATCCATCTTTAAAGGATGAACTTTTCAGAGTTGCTATTTTAGGATTCGCTTTAACTGAAGCTATCGCCCTATTCGCTCTTATGATGGGATTCCTTATCCTATTTGCTCTTTAATTCTTTGTTTTATGGAGACTGTGTGTGGTTTAACACTTTTACCATATGTAAGAAATAGCATCGGTTCAATTCCGGTGGCAGTCGTATCTTTTTGTTTATTTTTTGTCTAGATTTTTCACTTTTATGAGTAGTAGTCAAATAGTTAATTTTGTATCCGCAATTTCAAACGCAGCAAAGTCTCCAAACTATTCTTTTTTTTGGCCTCGCGCAAAAACTATACTCGAAGTTCTTAAAATACTTAAGAAAGAGGGTTATATTACACATTTCCAGGTTTGTAAAAAGAAAGAAAAAGATTTTTTTGAAATCTTTCTAAAGCGTAGTGGTAGCTTTGTACGAACCAATCAATTTAAAATCATCTCCAAGCCCAGCTTAGAAAAACGATTCTCTAAAAAAGATGTTTGGAAGTTCTCTACGCATATGGGTATGTTTATTCTGAGCACCCCTTTTGGCATTTTGTCAGATAGAGAAGCGAAATTATTAGGTACTGGTGGAGAAGTTTTGCTATATGTTTGTTAAATATGGTTTCCATTATTAAAAAATTTGATATCCCAAAAGAAATTTCGATTGAGATCAAAGATAACTTTGTTATCTTTTCGAATATCGATACTAAAGTTGTTATCATAATACCCAAACCTTTTAAAGCGGATTTCTCTGAAGACACTGCTCTTCTTTTAAGTTGCACCACTTTAAAATTAGGGTTGAAAAAAAGATCTATAAGACAACTATCTCTAATGGGGGGTTCCTTAAAAGCTAAAATTGCTCAAACAATTTCAGGCATTTCTTCTGGCTTTAGTAAAGAACTAGAGTTAGTGGGTGTCGGGTACAAAGCTGAACTTTTAAATCCAGATAAATTGGTCCTGAAACTTGGCTACAGTCACGATATACTTTTAGATATCCCTGAAAAGTTAACGGTAGCCTGCCCTAAGGATAATATCCTTATATTAAAAAGTTATTGTAAAGAGTCATTGGGTTCTTTTGTTTCTTTACTTAAAAAAAGCAAAACACTAGACATTTACAAAAACAAAGGGGTTTTGTTTAAAGGAGAACCACTTATCACAAAAAAATTTAAGAAAAAGTAAAAATTTAGAGAATGAAAACTTTTAATAAGTCCCATTTTGAAATTTTATTTTTGAAAAAGCTTTTAGATTCTGAGGGATTTCTTGGGAGAGGTACTCCTAAAAGAGCAAGTGAGATGAATGGGTTCCTTTTAGGTTTCCGTAAAGGTTCCGTTGTATTCGATCTGGAAAAGTCGTTAACGATGTATTTTAAAGCATTACGCTTAATTAAGGCTTGCAGAGAGTCTTCCTATCCTGTTCTTTTTGTCGGTTGTCCACCACTAATGGAATCGTCTCTTCAAAAAGAGTTCGATAACTCTCCACACATCTTTGTTAGCGAAAGTTCATGGGTTCTGGGCTCTTTAACAAACAGTGCTCAATCCGCGATGTCTCCAAGCTTAATAGTTACTTTTAACCTTCTTTCTAAGTTTCCAAGTAAAGAGTGCTTTAAAAAGGAAATCCCGTTAATTTCTTTTGTTGACGAGACTTGTGATCTATCTTTTATAGATTACCCTGTTTTTGTTAACTTAAAATCGGAAGGAGCTGCTTATATGTACAAGTATCTTATAAAGCAATCAATATTAAATAGCAATGGCGAACAGACGTTATAAACCTCGGCTAAAAAGGAGTATTTTTGAAAACAAAGGTTTCACTTTGTCTACTAAAAACTTAAAACTTTTGAGAAAACGTAAATGGGTTACTCTTTCAAAAAACTTCACTAACAACCTATCGTCAGAACCCTTTATAAGAAATGATGTTTTACTTATTCAAAGTAATACATTTGATTTAAGAAAAAGTTTTAAGAGAGCTCTTATTCTTAAACAGCAAACCTCAGCTTTTTTTTGTACTTTTCGCAAAAAGGGTTTGCACAATGTCTTTTCTTCTGGAGTTGGGTTAAAGTCCGTTTGTGACCTTCTGGAATTGCGTTTAGATATGGTGTTAGTTAGGTCTAAATTGGTAAAAACATTAAATCATGCTCGTTGGTGTGTATCAAGTGGTTTTGTTTCGGTAAACAATACCGCAGTACGGGTGCAATCTCACCCGTTGCATGTGGGTGATCTAATCCGTTTAAATTGCAAAGAAAAAGAGTTTTTTAACTCAGCGGTTTTTAATCTACCTCCTGATTATCTAGAGGTCAACTACAGTGTATTGTCAGTAGTAGTTGTTAACCGCCCGAGCCTGAAAAATGAAAACGAAATAACTAAGTTGTATCCTTTTTTTCTTGGTTTAGACGAGATTGCTAATTTTAATAGGATAAACTAAATAAGGGTGATTAACTCAACGGCTAGAGTATCTCGCTTACAACGAGAAGGTTAGTGGTTCGAATCCGCTATCACCTATTGCTCGTTTGGTGGAACTGGTAGACACGACAGACTTAAAATTTGTTTCTTTTTGAGTATCGGTTCAAATCCGATAACGAGTAATTTTTTCTTGCATCTTGTAACAAGATGTGAGTGTTTTTAAAGCAATGTACTTATTTTTTTAGTATGCAGACACTTTTTTATGAGGAGTATTCCCCTATATTAGTTATGGCAATAGTAGCTATAGTTCTTTCAGTTATTATTCTTGGGGCTTCATTTTTACTTGCAGTTCAAAAGCCGGACACGGAGAAGCTTTCTGCTTATGAGTGCGGTTTTGATCCGTACGAAGATGCAAGGAATGCTTTCGATGTGCGTTTCTATATTGTAGCTATTCTCTTTATAATTTTTGATCTTGAAGCTATGTTTCTTTTTCCCTGGGTTGTTTCAATAACTCACATAAGCTCTATGGGATTATGGGTAATGATAGACTTTTTGATTGAACTATGTATTGGTTTTGTCTATGCTTGGAAAATCGGTGCTTTAGAATGGGAGTAATTAGTTATGAAAAATCTTTTAGAACGAGATAAGTTAAAACGTGCCCTTTTTTCACGTAACGAGTCTTCTAGGGTTGCTTTGAAGTATATTTCTTCTAACAAAGAATTGCCTTTGAAGGTTCGTTGGTTGGCGGCAGTTGAAATAAGTAAACTGCCATTAAAAAGTAGTCCTGTAAAGATACGTAACCGTTGTTCAGAAACTTTTAGAAGCAATTCTGCTTTTAGGGATTTTAGGCTTTCTAGAATCTTCTTCCGCGATTACGCTAGATTTGGTCAAATCTCGGGTGTCACTAAAAAAAGTTGGTAATTAAAAAAAAGATTATTATATAATAGCATGCCTCAGTTCGATAAAATAACTTTTTTTAACCAAATATTTTGGTTAATTTTAATCTTTTCTAGTTTTTATTTCATTTTGTTAAAAAACTTCCTTCCTAAGATTGGATCTGTCTTAAAGGCTAGAAACAAAAAATTACTTAAAAGTAACAGTTTGGCGGAACAATTCAAGTCTGAGGAATTGTCCGTTTTAGCAGATTCTAATCGTGTATTTGTTGGTACAGCAGCTCTTTGCAGAACAAATCTTTTCAATGGAGTTGGTAAGTCCGATAATTGGTTAGATTCTTCTCAAAAGACTCTTCTTGTATCTGATTTAAAAAACACACAAGAGGAGTATTTTAAGTCTTTTGGTAAAATTTCAGCTAAGAGATATTTATTTTAATCAATTACGTAACGATTGACATAAAAAACTTTTTATAACAACAGGCCAAAGTGGTGGAATTGGTAGACACGCTGGGTTTAGGTTCCAGTACTTTTGGTGTAGGGGTTCAAGTCCCCTCTTTGGTATAAAAATTAGGTTTTTGTGAGTATATATTAAAGGTAAATTTCCTGCCTTCCAAGCAGGCGATGCCGGTTCGAGTCCGGCTACTCACTTTTGTTGTGGGGTAGAGCAATCTGGTAGCTCGTCAGGCTCATGACCTGAAGGTTATAGGTTCAAATCCTATCCCCGCATTTGTTTTTGACTATATAGCATAAAAGGTAATGCGTCCGACTGCAACTCGGAGAATGTTGGTTCAATTCCATCTTTAGTCTAAATTGTTTTTGCATAAAAGAAAAAAAAGCATTAAGGGGATGCCTAGGTGTTAAATTAAGATATGAACGTTTAGTAAGACGAAACGTCAGAAGTAAATAAAGGAAAATTTTTGATCTCTGACAATTCATCCACAGAAAACTGTTACTCCATGTGTTTTTAACGAAAAAAAGCAAAGGGAACTGAAACATCTAAGTACCTTTTGAAAAAGAAATCAACCGAGAGACCGTAAATAGTGGCGAGCGAAAGCGGTTTAGGCTTAAAATATGATCGTCTTTTTTTGAATACCAATGCCGTAGAGGGTAATAGCCCCGTAAAAAGAAGATATCTATGTTTTTTTAGTATCACATTATCAAGCAATCTTGTGTGAAAAATGGGGTACCATCCTCAAAGCCTAAGAAAAATTTAACAACCGATAGTGAACAAGTACCGTGAGGGAAAGGTGAAAAAGGAGGATACTCCCAGTGAAAAGAACCTGAAACTTAATGCTATAATCTGTTGGAGCTTTAATAGTGACAGCGTGCCTTTTGCATAATGAGTCAGCGACTTTGTATGGATGGCGAGCTTAAACCGCTAGGTGTAGGCGTAGTGAAATCGAAAAATAAAAAACTAGTCATTTGTGCAAAACCCGAAACTGAGTGATCTAACCATGAACAGGCTGAAGTTTTGATGGCAACATCTTTCTAAGGGCCGAACCCGTGTATGTGGCAAAATACTGGGATGATTTGTGGTTAGGGGTGAAAGGCCAATCAAACTCAGAGATAGCTGGTTTTCTGCGAAATCTATTTAAGTAGAGTGTTTATTATGATACCTGAGGTAGAGCTCTCTTTTAGTGCGGGGTTGTTTATCTTCTACCAAACTTTTGGAAACTTCGAATTCGGGTTTATTTAATTTAAACAAACAGACTAGAGGTGCTAAGATCTTTAGTCGAGAGGGAAACAGCCCAGATTGATCGTTAAGGACCTTAAAAATACAGAAGTTAAAGGAAGTTAAAAACTCTTAACAGCCAGGAGGTAGGCTTAGAAGCAGCCACCCTATGATGAAAGCGTAGCAGCTCACTGGTCTAGGTTTTTTGCACCGAAAATTTAATGGGATTAAAAGTATTTTCCGAAGCGGCAAAATCCAATTTTTTGGATTGGTAGCAGAATGTTCTGTAAATTTTTAAAGCTAAGCTGTCAGGTTTAGTGGAGATATCAGAAGTAAGAATGCTGACATAAGTAACGATAAAGAGTGTTTAAAACACTCTCGCTGTAAACCCAAGGTTTTCGATGTCAAGTTAAGCTGCGTCGAAGAGAAATTCAAAAAGAAAAACGGCCCCTAAGAATATAGTGAAAACTCATTTTGATGGGAAACAATATACTGTTTTGAAAGTTGTGACAAAAGGTTTGATGTTTGTGTTAAAAATATCATTTTAATGCGAATTAACCTTTTCAAGAAATAGCACTTTCTTTATTACCGTACCGTAAACTGACACAAGTGGGTGGGTTGAGAAAACTAAAGCGCTTGAGAGAACTGTGTAAAAGGAACTCGGCAAAATGGCTCCGTAACTTAGGAAGAAGGAGTGACTTTTAATTCAATATTTGCACTATGCAATGAATGTTTTAAAGGTTGTCACAAAATTGGAAGAAGCAACTGTTTAACAAAAACACAGGTCTCTGCTAATTCGCAAGAAGATGTATAGGGGCTGACGCGTGCCCGGTGCTGCAAGGTTAAGGGGAGGCGTTTTGGCGCTGAACTTAAGCCCCAGTAAACGGCGGCCGTAACTCTGACGGTCCAAAGGTAGCGAAATTCTTTGCCACCTAATTAGTGGCCTGCATGAATCGCGTAATGACTTCTTTACTGTCTCTTACACAGACTCAGTGAAATTGAAATATCCGTGAAGATGCGGATTACTCACAGCTAGACGGAAAGACCCTGTACACCTTTACTGCATTTATTGATTGCAAAAGTGTATTTGTTGTGTAGAATAGGTGGGAGCACGATACCTTTTCGGTACAGTGTGCCAGTGAAATACCACCCTTCATTTATGTTGTTGCTAACTTATTTATATAAGAACAGTTTATAATTGGTAGTTTGACTGGGGCGGTCGCCTTCTAAATGGTAACGAAGGCGTGCATAAGGTAAACTCAAATAAATAAATCTTTTATTGAAGAGTGCAATAGCAAAAGTTTGCTTGACTGTAAGAATAACGATTCGAACAGGGGCGTAAGCCGGCTATAGTGATCCGGTGATACTGAATGGAAAGGTCATCGCTCAACGGATAAAAGGTACGTCAGGGATAACAGGCTAATGACTCCTTAGAGTTCCTATCGACGGAGTTGTTTGGCACCTCGATGTCGGCTAGTCACATCCTGGAGCTGAAGCAGGTTCCAAGGGTTAGGTTGTTCGCCTATTAAAGTGGCACTTGAGCTGGGTTCAGAACGCCGTGAGGCAGTTTGGTCCCTATCTACTGTGAGCGTTAGAAAATTGAAGAAATTAAACCCTAGTACGAGAGGACCGGGAAACGTAAACCTCTGGTGTAGCGATTGTTTTTAAAAAAGCATCGTCGCGTAGCTACGTTTATACTAGATAATCGCTGAAAGCATCTAAGTGAGAAACTATTTCTAAGATTAATTTTCTTTTTAGGGCTGTGGCATAACACCACGTTGATAGGTGCGGAGTTTAACGATCGTAAGATTCTAGCTACTGCATACTAAAAGCCTGAAATAATCTTTTATAGCAATACAAGGGGGACGTAACTCAAAGGTAGAGTATCTGCTTTGCAAGTAGGGAGTTACTGGTTCAAGTCCTGTCGTCTCCAAAAACATCGTCTTTTTTCTTTTCTTTTTTTATATAAAAAAGTAATAACTATTTTGAGTTTGATCCTGGCTCAGGGTGAACGCTTGTGGTAAGCCTTATACATGCGAGTTGAACGTATTTTTACGTAGCGAACGGGTGAGTAATGCAAAGGTTATTTGCTTTTAGATTCGGAATAAAATACCGATGTAAAAGAATAATATCGTCTAAAAATAAGCTTTTGTAGAATTAGGTAGTTGGTAAGGTAAAGGCTTACCAAGCCGACGATTCTTAGCTGGTCCGAGAGGATGATCAGCCACACTGGAACTGAGACAAGGTCCAGGCTTTTTTATAAAGCCAGCAGTAGGGGATATTGGACAATGAGCTAGCGCTTGATCCAGCTATACCACATGAGTGATTAAGGCTCTTTGGCTGTAAAACTCGATATTTTGGGAAGAGAATGACATTACCAAAAGAAAAGTCCCGGCTAACTTCGTGCCAGCAGTCGCGGTAATACGGAGGGGGCGAGCGTTATCTGGAATAATTGGGCGTAAAGGGTTCGTAGGCTGTATTTTGCTGTTGAATGTTAAAAATCAGAGCTTAACTTTGAAAATGCATTCAAAACGTTTATACTTGAGTACGAAATAGGACAATGGAATTTTACAAGGAGGGGTGAAATCCGTAGAACTGTAAAGGAATGTCAAAAGCGAAGGCAGTTGTCTGGGTCGTTACTGACGCTAAGGAACGAAAGCGTGGGTATCCAACAGGATTAGATACCCTGGTAGTCCACGCCGTAAATTATGAGTGCTCATGCTTAGATTTTTTAGGCATTTAGTTAACACGTTAAGCACTCCGCCTGAAGAGTATAATCGCAAGATTGAAACTCAAAGGAATTGACGGGGGCCAACACAAGTGGTGGAGCATGTTGTTTAATGCGAAAATACGCGCGAAACCTTACCAGTTCTTGACAGTGTGTTAAGTGATGGAGAAATAGCTTTTTTCATCCTCTTTATAGTAAGATTTTTCACACACAGGTGTTGCATGGCTGTCGTCAGCTCGTGTTGTGAAATGTTAGATTAATTTCTTAAACGAGCGCAACCCCTACTTTTAGTTGCCAGTGTTTGTTGTTCCAAACAGGAACTCTAAAAGGACTGCTAGTGGATAAGCTAGAGGAAGGTGGGGATAACGTCAAGTCCTCATGGCCCTTATGAACTGGGCTACAAACGTGCTACAATGAAAACTACAAAAAGAAGCAATAGTGTTTAAGCTGGAGCAAATCTATAAAAGTTTTCTTAGTTCGGATTGTGGGCTGAAACTCGCCCACATGAAGTTGGAATCACTAGTAATCGTAGATCAGCACGCTACGGTGAATATGTACCTTGGCCTTGTACACACCGCCCGTCACATGTTGGGAGTAGTTCCCTTTTAAAGATTAGATTATTGTTTAGCGATTTAGGGTTTGTTAGGTATTTCTTTTTTAGGCAGGGGATTATAACTGAGATGAAGTCGTAACAAGGTAGCCGTACGGGAACGTGCGGCTGGAATATTAAAAATCAAAGCTATAGGCTGATAAAAATACATTTTTTTAATGGCTCTGGTTCCACACGAAATCATATCGAACTCGTTAGTGACCCCAGATCTTACCAGAGATACTGCATTTGCGGGAAACATGGTTACACCAAATTAGAATTTATATTTTCTAATAAAAAAAGATATCCAAAAATATTCACGACATGGCTTACCTATTAAATAATAAAGTTAGTGAAAAAAGTACAATAAAACAAGCCCTTAGTCGTGTTTTCGGGGTAGGGCCTTTTTTAGCGGATTCTTTTTGTAAAAAGGTAGGTATTAGCCCCACTTTAAAATTAGAAAAAGTTAGTACAAAACAACTATCTTTTTTAACGGATACCATCATTAAAGATAAAGTTCATCTTAAACAAGAAGAATTAAGCCGATATTTGTATGAAAATATTGTTCGACTCGCTCAAGTTCGGAGCTATAGGGGGGTAAGACACAAAAAAGGTTTACCCTTACGCGGTCAAAGAACTCGAACCAATTTTAAGACAGCTAAACGGCATAACAGTATAAAAAATCGTTTGAGATGATTAATAAAGAACTTAAAAAATCAAATTTAAACACTATTTGTGTTAAGTGCTCTTCAAACAACACTATAATTAGTTTGGTGACTCCTGAAGGTTCTATAGTCACGACCCTCTCCAGTGGGCATCTAAAATACAAAGGGTCAAGAAAAGGGACACAAACGGCTTCACAACAAGTAATTTATTATTTTGGGGAAAAGGTTTTAGAACTAGGGTACGATCGTTTTGTAGTTAAAATAAAAGGTATCGGTAAGGGTCGTAGTTCTGTGATAAAAGAGCTTAAAAAGTCTGGATTATCTTTAATAAAAGTTATTGACGCAACCCCAATACCCTACAATGGCTGTAGGGCAGCGAAGGGTAAAAAGTAACTTTATCTTAGAAGAAGTGACTGAGCGGTTAATAGTGGCAGACTGTAAATCTGTTGGAAAATCCTACGTTGGTTCGAATCCAACCTTCTTCAAAAAGAAAAAAGTCCCTTTCGTCTAGCGGTCTAGGACACTACCCTTTCACGGTGGTGACACGGGTTCGAACCCCGTAAGGGATAATTTATCATTATATACCGATTAAAAATCTATGGCTTTAAAACAATTTAAACCAACGACTCCGTCCAATCGACATACTATACTTAAAGTTGATGGGACTGCGAAAATAATTCCTTTAAAATCTAATGTTAAAGGTCTTAATAAATCGGGGGGTCGCAACCATAAAGGTAAAATCACCGTACGTCATAAAGGGGGAGGCCACAAACGAACATATAGAAACTTAGTTAATAGATCTAATTTTCGATTATCTATAGTAGAAAGGTTGGAATATGATCCAAACAGATCTGCCAAGATAGCTCGTGTGTTCTCTCTTAAATCAAAGGAACATTTTTATATCATCGCCCCAGAAAAGTTGGAAAGAGGGTTTTTGGTAGAAAAAGGAGAAAACTCTAAGTACAATCTAGGAAACACACTACCATTAAAAGATATGCCTCTAGGAACATTTATCCATTGCATTGGTACGAATTCTAGATTTGATAAACCAACACTACAACGAGCTGCAGGAACATTTGCTCAACTTGTTCAAAAGGGCTCTGATTTTTGTGTTATTAGGCTTAGTTCAGGGGAAAATAAAAAGGTTCTACCTCGTACACTTGCTACTATAGGTGTTGTCTCTAATTCAGATCATCAACAGATCAATTTAGGTAAGGCAGGCCGCAAGAGATGGAAGGGTGTTAGGCCATCTGTTAGGGGTGTTGCTATGAATCCTATCGATCACCCTCACGGTGGTGGTGAAGGTAAATCTTCAGGAGGTCGTCCTTCAGTAACCCCTTGGTCAAAACCAGCCCACGGTAAAAAAACGAGAAAAAAATAAGAAATGGCTAGATCCAAGTGGAAGGGTCCGTTTATACATAAATCCTTTTTAAAAACGGGAAAGGAATCTTTTAAAAGTTGGTCAAGATCTACCACAATAGTACCCTCATTTGTAGGTAGGTCTTTTAACGTTCATAACGGCCAACGATTCGTTCAAATAAAGGTAACCAATTTAATGATTGGGCACAAGTTAGGTGAGTTTGCTCATACTCGCAAGGCCTATTCTTATAAGAAACTAAAGTAATATCAATATGAGATAATTATGGCTCAAAAAACAAATCCATTGGCTTTTAGGAGTCTAAATAACTTTGAAAACTCTTTTTGTCACCAACAAGTGTACAAAAAAAATTTATCTCCTTACGTTTTAAAAGAACATAAGAAAATTAAGTCTTTTGTAGAGAGTTTTTTTAAAAACACTAATTTAGTTTTGCATTCTTTTAAGTTTGTGAAAACGTATCAAGGAATAGCCTATCTTTATGTAAAATATGTTCATGTTTCTGATCGAGATGTTCGAGAATCCTCCAAAAGGATCTATTGTTCCAACATTGAAAAAGCTTTTCTATACGGTTTTTCGAAATTGTCCGGCAATGTCCCGATATCTGTTTCATTTTTTAACCTAGAAAAAGGAGCAAAACAAAACTTATCCTCTATGAATATAAAAGGCACTTTTTTCAACACTTCAGAACTTGCCACATATTTACAGGTGCTCACATCAGTGAAGGGTAGTGCTTTTTTTTTAGCGAATATTCTATCTTTTAAGTTACATAATATGAGGTCAAGATCCGATAGAAAGTCACAAGTTCGATTTCTATCCTTTGTTAGCAATTTATTATCCTTTGTTATTGAACATAATACTGTGGGTGTCGAGGGAGTAAAAGTGGGAATAAAGGGAAGAATTAATGGTGTTCCTAGATCAAAAACTTGGAGTTCGTGTGAAGGTAAAATGACTCTCCAAAGGATAGATTCTAAGGTTGACTATTATTATTTGCCGAGTGAAACCGTGTATGGAACTTTTGGCATTAAAGTGTGGATAAACTATGGATAATTATCATAATGTTAAAACCAAAAAAAACAAAATACCGTAAATACCAAAAAGGAACAATTAAAACTAGTAGAAAAAACGTTCTTTTTATAGATACCTTAAAGGAGGGTGTTTTTCGCTTAGATTCGCAACAAAGTGCGAGGATTACAGCCAAACAATTAGAATCTTGTAGGCAATCCATAAGCAGAAGGATAAAACGATCGGGTAAGCTACAAATAAGATCTTTCCCTGATTTGGCTGTTAGTAAAAAACCCACAGAAGTTCGAATGGGGAAGGGCAAAGGTGCCGTAGATTTTTGGTGTTGTAAAGTAAAACCAGGAACAACTTTGTTTGAAATTTCAGGAGCGGATAGAAAAACCTCTATTCGAGCTCTAGAATCTACTATAGCCAAGTTACCTATTAAGGTAACTATTATAGGATAGTTGTATAGTAAAAAAAATTGTTAGTAAATATTTAAAAAAAAGCCTTATGATAGAATTAGAAAAAACTTACCTTGATTCGAAGCAAAATAAAGTATCCGTTTATTTTTCAAGGTTGGTAAAAAAAGGTGTTCCTTTGGAAAATGATATAAGGTACTACCGAAACTTTAATATTAACGAGGATAACCTGCTAGAAAAGCTGCCTAATTTAGAGTTTTGTGACGTTAATTCGATTGTGAAATTTTTATTTCGAATGAACAAGTACAATACAAATATATTAACTAGGCACGTAAACCCAATTGAAGAACTAAATTTCTTTAATCTTGGTCAGCGGTTACCAAAAATAAAAAGAAGTTTCGTTGATCGTAGCTTTACTACTGGTTGTATTTTAAAACAAGTAAAGGGTGGTTATATCATTGAGCTAAATGGTTTAATTTGTTTTATGCCATATAGTCTTAGTGACGGAAATCGTTTTTCCCGCTATAACCCCGCATTGAACTCAATACAGCTATTTCAACTTTGTGGCGTATCCTTGGTAATTACTCCTGAAAAAGATGTTTTTCTGAATGTAATTGTTTCTAGAAAAAATAATGATAAGCTTTTAAAAGGATTGTTGAATCGACATTTTGAAAAAGGTGTGTTTAACCTAAACTATTGTATTCCTAACAATAAAAAGAAGAATGGAATAAAGATGCCAGAATTTAGGTTATTGAGTAGTCTAAATTCTGATAAGAAGGAAACCATTAAAAAAATGTATTTCTAGCACTTTATTATATACAGGTATTTTCGAAGAACCACCCCCGAAGTAAAAAATAAGCCTAGCAGGATTTGAACCCGCAACTTTGCCGTTATGAGCGGCACGCTCTAACCGTTGAACTATAGGCTTTTTGTGTTTCTTTAAGTTAACGGGATTAAAAATAATCTATTTTGCTAGAAAGAGACCACATTAGTGTTTAAATATAAATTTTTGAATTTATCACTAGTCCGTTTTTAACACAAGAAAAAGTTTTTTTTGTTAAGGATAAGGTGGGATTCGAACCCACGGTATCTGTAGATACTTCGGTTTTCAAAACCGACACCTTCGACCGCTCGATCACTCATCCTATAGAATACTTAAGTTATAAAAAGACTTTATCTTTTTACTATTTTTTTTACGCGTATATAAACTAGAGAGAAATAAATAATTTCACCTAAACACGAAAAAAACGATCTGTTTTTTTATCTTTGCTTTGACCATAACTAAAGAATAAACAATACATCTTATAGGATTTGAACCTATAACAAATAGCTTAGAAGGCTAATGCTCTATCCGTTGAGCTAAAGATGCCTGATGCTCTACTCTAATATTAATTAGTGTAGATTTAGAGCATCATTTAAATAAATACACGTTAGTGTTGTAAAAACATAAGCTTGTATGACAGCCACACCAACTTCAAGTCCCATAACAAGTACAAGTACAGCTAAAGGCACAAAGTGTGCTATAAACATCACGCCACCAGAAAGCATCATTGCCCAAGCGAATCCAGCGATTACCTTTAATAATGCATGACCCGCCATCATATTTGCGAAAAGTCGAACTGATAAACTTATTGGTTTTACAAAATAAGAAACAATTTCTATAGGAACCAAAAGAAAAGCTAGGGGTAGTGAAGATCCTGCGGGTAAAAATAAAGAGAAAATATGATGCCCGTGTTCTCTTACACAAATAATGTTTAGCCCTATAAAGGTCATAATCGCTAAAGAAAAGGTTACAATCAAGTGACTAGTAACTGTAAAGCTATAAGGGACAAGACCTATTAAATTTGCTACTAGAATGAAAGAAAAAAGAGTAAACACATAAGGAAAAAATGTTTGTCCTTTATCTCCTAAAGTATCTTTAAGCATTCCTGCGATAAGTTCGTACATACCCTCTATAATAGTTTGCCATCGGTTTGGCACCAAGTTGTAGCTACCTTTATCGCTTATTGATGCATTTAAGATAAAACAAAAACTGAAAAGGCCAATTAATATTATTACTGTTGAGTTTGTTATACTAAAGTCAAAAACTCCGATAGAGAATGGGATGACTGGCAATATTTGAAATTGTTCCAAAGGACTGGTTACTATCATCATAATTATATTTGATATGAATATTTTATTAATTATTTTCTGTTCCTTTTACCCACCACTAAACCTTTTTTGAATAGTGGTTCAAGGAAATGTCTCGTAAGTATTTAAAGAAAGTAATCACTTTCTTTTTTACTTAACTTCCCCACCAGTAAATAGTTACGAAAAGAAAAAGCCATACAACGTCTACGAAGTGCCAATACCAAGCAGCGGCTTCAAAACCAAAATGATGCTCACGTGTAAAATGATGGTACACCAATCTAATTGTGCAAATAGCTAGAAAAATGGTCCCTATAATAACGTGAAAACCATGGAATCCTGTTGCCAGGAAAAAAGTTGCTCCGTAAACACTATCAGAAATAGTGAATGGTGCTGTATAATATTCAAAAGCTTGCAAGGATGTGAAAAATGCAGCCAATATTACGGTAAGAACAAGACCAATGAAAGCATCTTTTCTAGAGCCTGCAACTATAGCGTGATGCGCCCAGGTAACTGTTGCACCTGAGGACAACAGCAATACAGTATTTAATAAAGGTACTTCCCAAGGATTTAAGACTTCTATTCCTTCGGGTGGCCACACTCCACCAATATCAAAAGTTGGAGCAAGGCTGGAGTGAAAGAAAGCCCAAAAGAAAGCAAAAAAGAACATTACTTCTGAAACTATGAAAAGAATCATACCCCAGCGTAGTCCTTGTTGAACCTGCTTAGTGTGTTGTCCTTCATAAGTACCTTCTCTAACGATATCTTTCCACCAAGTGTACATTACGAATATTGTGGTAGCGAACCCTGTTAAGAATAAAGCTCCACCTCCTGAATAGTTATGCATGTACATAACACCACCGAAAGTCATTCCCAAACCACCGATAGATGCCACTAGTGGCCAAGGACTGGGATCCACAAGATGAAAGGGATGTTTTTGATTGTTTTTGTATTCTATTGTTGACGCGTTCATGTATAAAAGATCTTTTATATATGTTTGTGGTTTTTAAGTACTTCTCGTGAGACTTCTTTAAAAACTACATTCTGATCGTACTGTTTCGAAGAGAAAATTTTTCTCTTCTTATAATAAAAAAAAGCATAACTTAATCTAGTTAGATCAATCGGGTGTGTTTTTTCAATGCCATTGTTTTTTAGAAAAATTTAACTTTGTAAGAGGAAAATCTTCTTAAAAAGTTATAAAGAATATTGCAAATACCGTTATTAGGATATGAAAGAGTTAAACAGCTTATCCCTAGAGTCTGGGAAATACCTATCAAGAATTTTGCCCTTAGGTTGTGTGCAAGTTTTAAATAATGAGGTTATTTGTACGGTACAACCCCAACACATACCATTTGTATTAACTTTTCTAAGAGATCATGTAAATTGTCAATACAAGGTACTATCCGCTATCACCGGAACGGACTACCCCGAGAGAGCAGATAGATTCGAAATCTCGTACGAATTGTTGAGTATTAAATTTAATAGTCGTTTACGGGTGAAAACATCAGTAAATGAAGTAGGTTCCGTTGAAAGTGTAACCAAAGTATTCAATTCTGCAAATTGGTGGGAAAGGGAAATTTGGGATATGTTTGGAATATTCTTCTCAAACCATCCTGATTTACGTCGTATCTTGACGGATTATGGGTTTGAGGGTTATCCACTAAGAAAAGATTTTCCTTTAAGTGGATACGTGGAGGTGCGGTATGATGACACAGTAAAACGTGTTGTTTGTGAACCTTTAGAATTAGCCCAAGAATTTAGGTCCTTCAATTTTGAAAGTCCATGGTCAAAATCAGCAGACCAAATTTCCAACACGGAAACTAAAAAACTTACGAATACTTAAACGATTGTTTTGATATATTAAAAATAGCGTTTTAGAAAAGGTTATGTTAAAATAACCCTTTCCTTAGTAAAAAAATACAAAAGATAAATAATTTTTTTGACATGTCAGCACATATTCGTTGGAATAAGGATTATATGTTATCTGTTTTGGATAACCACATAATTGACTACCCTACTCCGATAAACCTTAGTTATCTATGGAGCTTCGGTTTTACTGCTGCTTTTTGTTTAGGTGTGCAAATAGTAACAGGTATCTTTCTAGCTATGCATTACACTCCACATATAGATTTAGCTTTTAGCAGTGTAGAACATATAATGAGAGATGTGAATAACGGATGGCTTATTCGTTATCTTCACGCAAATGGTGCTTCTATGTTTTTCATAGTAGTTTACACCCATATGTTTCGTGGTCTTTATTACGGATCTTATATGCAGCCGAGAGAACACTTATGGTGCTCTGGAGTACTGATTTTCTTATTGATGATGGCTACAGCATTCATGGGGTATGTTCTTCCTTGGGGACAAATGAGTTTCTGGGGTGCTACTGTAATAACAAACTTATTTTCGGCTATCCCGTTCGTAGGTCCGTCTATCGTGGAATGGTTATGGGGAGGTTTCTCTGTAGATAATGCTACACTAAATCGTTTTTTTAGTCTTCATTATTTGATGCCTTTTGCTATCGCAGGTTTAGTTATTGCTCACATAGCACTACTACACAGAGATGGTTCGAATAACCCAGTAGGTATAGACAGTTCTGTTGATAAGATTCCTTTTTATCCTTATTTTTATTTTAAGGATTTATTCTCTGTTCTTGTTTTCATTACCTTTTTTTCTGTTTTCGTTTTTTACTACCCAAATTCTTTGGGACATCCCGATAACTACATACCAGCAAACCCTATGGTGACACCAGCACATATAGTCCCTGAATGGTACTTCTTACCCTTTTATGCAATTTTAAGATCTATACCGGATAAATTGGGAGGTGTGCTTGCTATGTTTGGGGCTATCGTGGTGCTATTTTTGATTCCTTTTATAAACCAATCAGAAGTAAGAAGTTCAGCATTCAGACCTCTATACAGAAAAGCTTTTTGGCTTCTCGTTGCTGATTTTCTAATACTTGGTTGGATTGGTCAAAAAGTGGTAGAGACTCCTTATATAGAAATAGGTCAAATAGCTACTGTTTTTTATTTCTTCTTCTTTTTAGTGGTATTACCCGGGTTAGGTATTTTAGAATCCGCTATGATGAAAGAATCAACAAAGTAGTTATACATTCTTAATGAGCAGCTCACGTCCGAGCATTTTGCTCGAACGTGAGCTGCTTACTAGTAAATTTAGAAAATATTAAACAATTGTTTAAAAATGGTTTCTTTAAAAAACTTAAATGTCTACACTAACGGCAACTTTTTTTTAGAAATACAAAGTGATGGCAGTATAGTGCCAACAATTTTTAATCGAGATTTTGTAACTGTAAAAAAGTATACTATAAACAGGCAAGACACTTTTACAGGTAACTTGTGGCAAAAATCCAACAAAAAAATTGTTTCGAATAGGGATGAAGAGTCCGCGAAAAAATTTGCAGATAAATATAAATTATCTTAATTTTTTTATCTAATACTGATTACATAGTAAAACTATTCAAAAATAACATGTCCAATACCTTATTCTATATTTTTGCAGCTTTAACGTTGTTTGCCGCCTTAATGGTAATCACGGTGGTAAACCCAGTACATTCGGTATTATTCCTGGTTTTAGTTTTTTTAAACGCTGCAGGTATGTTGTTTGTGCTTCAATTAGAGTTTATTCCACTTGCCTTTATCATTGTCTACGTAGGAGCTATAGCTATATTGTTCCTTTTCGTTGTTATGATGTTGGATATAAAAGTTACCTCTAAAGCAAATGATTTTTTTAAATATCTACCCATAGGTGGTTTGATTGGGGGAGTATTCATTTTTGAGGTATCGAACACTGTAAGTTCTAGTTTTGTAGAACCAAAAAGTGCCTATTTACCGGACAATTTCATATCTTGGGTTTCTACAGTAGACAAAGTAACCAATCTTGAAGCATTAGGTCAATTACTTTATACATATTATTTTGTATATTTTTTGATTGCCGGCCTAATTCTTTTAGTCGCTATGGTGGGCGCTATAGTGCTTACATTACAGTTCAACAAAACAGTTAAAAATCAATTGATTTTTAGACAACTATCCCGTAACGCAGATAGTGCAGTCTTCTTAGCCCGTGATTAATCACTGTTTTCTTTATTTTTTTTAAATAAAATGGTTAAAGTTTTTATAAACAATGAAATAACCTACGTTCCGTCTAATTCTACCGTTTTAGAAGCATGTGAATCTATTGGTATAGAAGTACCAAGATTTTGTTTTCACGAACGGTTATCTGTAGCAGGGAATTGTAGAATGTGTTTAGTGGAATTAGAAAAATCTCCTAAACCAGTAGCTTCATGTGCTATGCCCGTTATGAACAACATGCAAGTTTTTACAGATACTCCTTTAGTAAAAAAAGCGAGAGAAGGTGTTCTAGAATTTTTGCTTATGAATCATCCACTGGATTGCCCTATATGTGATCAAGGTGGTGAATGTGATCTTCAAGATCAAGCCATGTTCTTTGGGAGTGACAAAAGTCGATTTTTCGAGTATAAAAGAGGAGTCGAGGACAAAAACTGCGGACCTCTAATAAAAACAATCATGACGCGTTGTATACATTGTACACGCTGTGTGAGATTTGCTATGGATATAGCAGGTGTAGAAGATTTGGGTACGACAAATAGAGGTCGTGACACGGAAATAGGAACGTACGTAGGTAAAATTTTCCAATCCGAACTATCCGGTAATATCGTTGACTTGTGTCCTGTAGGAGCATTAACATCGAAACCTTACACATTTATTGCGAGACCTTGGGAACTTCGTTCCACGGAAACAATAGATATTTCTGATGCTGTGGGTTCCAATATAAGAGTAGACTTCAAAGAAACTGAAGTAGTAAGAGTCCTTCCGAGACTTAACGAAAGTTTAAATGAGGAATGGATATCAGACAAAAGTCGATTTAGCTTTGATTCTTTAAAGATACAAAGACTAGACAGTCCTTACATAAAAGGAGATGATCGATTGCAGCAGTGCTCTTGGCAAACAGCTGTAGAAAAATTGAAAACACTTTTATTGGAAACCCCAGCTTCTAAAATAAGTTTTCTGTGTAGCGTAAACACAGATTTAAACACTTTAAATGAATCCAAGGAACTAGCAAATATACTAGGTATTCAAAACTTTGGCTACCCAAGAAATTTTGACTTTAGTGTTGACTTTTCATCAGACTATTTGTGTAATACGTCGTTGGCTGATGTAGAACAATCTGATATGTGTCTACTTGTTGGGCTCAACCCCAGATATGAAGCCTCGATGTTGAATTTAAAGTTAAGAAAAAGGTATCGACAAGGTCTTTACCAAACAGCATCCATTGGTGTTCCCCATAATCAGACGTATAAAACAGATGTGCTGGGAGTAACGCCATATACTTTATTAGAGATATCCGAAGGTGGGCACCCACTTTGTAAAAGTTTAAGGCTAGCCAAAAAACCTCTTATCCTTTACAGTTCAAGTTTAGCCGAACGTCATGATTTTTCTGGGTTAAAAAACGGATTAAGGCAAATAGAAAAGAATTTAAAGGAAAAAGAGCCTAAATGGAATAGCCTGTCTTTTCTTAATCAAGAGTCAAATCAAGTAGGTGCTTTTGATTTAGGGATAGGTAGTTTCAAGTTTTCAAAAATACACACTCAAGAATTGTGTGTTTTATTAGGATCGTTCCGAGAAGAGGAACTTGATAAAGTAATAAAGGGAATTTCCAGCGGCACGAAGCTTATTTTTATCGGAACCAATGGTTGTGAATTTACGGCCAAAGCAGATTTGATACTACCCACTACTACTTTTCTTGAGAAAGAAGGTTTTTACATGAACCTAGAGGGAAGAATCCAAAAAACGCAAAAAGCTACAAATGGTCCCTCATTGGTGAGGGATTCTTTCAAAATTCTTAGAATCTTAAAAAAAAGACTTAAAACATTGGAGGAAAAATCGGGTTATAAAATAATGGATTTGACTAAAAAAGAATCTTTTAGTTTGAAACCTAAAGGCCTTTCGCCCTCCACTGTGTCACGACTTCCTTTTAGTCCTTTTTTAACTGATTTTTATATTTCAGATTCCTTGTCTAAATATTCCACGACAATGGCAAAATGTTCAGATGCTTATAGAGCAAGCTTTAAAAATTTCTTTTAAAGCTTTTCACAAAGTATGATCTTCTTTAGAAAAGGAATATGAAGAAAAGTTTACATAATGAAAAAAATTTTTATTTTGCAATGTTAAAAAATATTTCATACAAATTAACAACAGTACTTGTGTTAAGTCAAATTTGTTTCGCTGATGCGGCACGACCTTGGCAAATGGATTTTCAAGACCCTGCCACACCAATTATGGAAGGTATCATAAATTTCCATAATCACATAATGTTTTTTATTACAGTTATTGTTGTCTTTGTTTCTTGGCTTATGGTAAGGTGCGTATACCTCTTTGAGGAATCTATAAACACCAAAGCAGAAAAATGGACACACTCCACTGTTTTAGAAATAGTCTGGACAATAATTCCAGCTCTTATCCTAATGTTAATTGCTGTACCTTCTTTCGCACTATTATTCTCTATGGACGAGGTGATAGATCCTGCAATTACTTTAAAAGTAGTAGGTCATCAATGGTACTGGAGCTACGAGTACTCTGATTATTGTAGTTTGGAGGGCGGAGAAAGTTTGAATTTCGATTCTTACATGATTCCGGAAGAAGACCTAACTGGTGGAGGTCTTCGATTACTTGAAGTAGATAACAGGCTAGTACTTCCTGTAAATACCCATATCAGAGTTTTAGTAACCGCGGCGGATGTGCTCCATAGTTGGGCTATTCCATCTTTCGGTGTTAAAATAGACGCTTGTCCAGGTCGCCTGAACCAAACATCTATGTTCATAAAAAGAGAAGGTGTTTATTATGGACAATGCAGTGAAATATGTGGGGTAAATCATGGATTTATGCCTATAGTAGTAGAAGCAGTTAATTTAGAAAATTATGTTTCTTGGATTGCAGACAAATTAGATGGTTTAGAACTTTCTTAATTAAGCGATGTTTATTTAGAAAAAGTCTTAACCCGTCTTTTAAAGAAACGGTGCAGAAACGTGCCGAACCTAAAAAAGGGGTAGATGTTAAGTCAAGACGCATCTTTTACGAGATAAGTCTATTGATTGGGGCATAAGTAAAGTGAGGATCTTTAAGAACCGAAATCGTTAGGGTTAATGATTTCGACAAGATTTACCACACTTGAGTGTAAAGATGTTAAAAAAACTTCAGGATATAATCCAAGATACAGAGTACCTACTATCAAAGGCAAAAACACGAAAAACTCTCTCTTGTTTATATCAGAAAAGTGGTCTATGTATTGCAGTTTTAGATTACCATAAGCTATACGATTGAATAACCATAAAGAATAAGCACCTCCAAAAACCATACCTGTGGCTCCTAGAAAAGCCCCAGTTGTGTTAGCTTTAAACACACCAGCTAAAATCAAAAATTCACCTACAAAACTACTTGTACCAGGTAAGGCTATATTGGCCATGGTAAAAAGAAGAAATATTGTAACGAATAAAGGCATAGTGTGAACAAGGCCACTATAGTATTTCACCATTCTTGTATGATGTCTATCATACACAACCCCTATAATTAGAAAAAGTGCACTGGACACAAATCCATGGCTTATACTTTGTACAATAGCGCCTTCTAAACCAACGGTATTAAAACAAAAAATTCCCATAACAACTAGATTCATGTGAGCTACAGAAGTATAGGCAATAATTCTTTTTAAATCTGTTTGCCTAATAGCAGTTAAAGAAGTGTAAATAACACCAACAATAGATAAAGTGTACACCAATGGAGTAAAAAAGTACGAAGCCTCTGGAAAAATTGGCAATGAAAAACGTAAAAACCCATAAGACCCTAGTTTTAATAGTATACCAGCTAAAACGACGGAACCTGCGGTTGGTGCTTCAACGTGGGCTTCCGGAAGCCATATGTGAGCAGGTAACATAGGTACTTTTGAAGCAAAAGAGGCAAAAAAAGATAGCCAGAGCAATCTTTGTTCCAAACTATTAAAATTATAATTTAGTAAAGTTTCATAGTCAGTAGACCCTACTTGTACGTATATATAGATAATACCTAAAAGCATTAACACCGAACCAAAAAGTGTATAAAGAAAGAACATATAAGCCGCTCGTATCTTCCTTTCTCTAGACCCCCACACCCCTATGATGATATACATAGGAATTAAGACACTTTCGAAGAAAATGTAAAATAGAAGTAGATCAGAAACAGAAAAAACAAGTATCAAAAGAACTTCCATTAATAAAAAAGCAATAAAATACTCTTTTACATAAATAGTTACGCTAGACCAACTCGCCAATAAGCAAATAGGGATTAACAACGTGGTTAATAATAAGAAGAAAATAGAAATACCGTCTATTCCTAAAGTAAAATTTATATTGGACTGAGATAACCAAACAATTTCCTCCACAAATTGGAGTTTAGGAGTGGAGTCATCGAAAAGAACCCATAAAAACAAAGAAACGTAAAACGTAAAAAAAGATACGGAATTCCCCACAAAACGTATCAAAAAAAGTTGATGCTTGGGGATAAATAAGATGAAAAAGGATCCCGCCAAAAGAATCCCTACTAAAAGTTTTATCATGTTAATAAAAAAGTATTGACAATTTTTTTCTTCTATGCTACGAAATAAAAAAGTTCTTTCTTTTACGACGGTATCTTAATTTGCTTAGAAGCAAAAGCTGTAGCCACGAGTAAGCAAATAATTCTATAATCAATTAAAGATAAAAGTGAATTATCTAATAAAGAAAGACCTATTAAAGCACCAGTACCTAAAAAGATGAAGAAAGCATAGTGATAAATATACCCTGTTTGCAGTTCCCGCATCAAATTAGCTTGTTTGGTAACTGCTGCAGATAACCCCATTGGGCCAAAAATTTCAATAATACCTCTATCAATAGTCTTATACGAAATATGGTAACCAAAAAACAACATCTTTTGAGCTATGTACTCATTGTAAACTTTGTCAAAAAACCATTTTCTGTTAAGAAATGTGTATAATTTTTTACCATACTCAGACATTTTTAAATCATACAGTGAATGACTTTTGTAAGAGTACAAGACACATGCGGATGCAGCTCCAGTGATACTTAATACTACCGGCAGTAATTTCATAGAGTGTGGAATAAATTCAGCATCTATACTATTTAAATTTTTAGGGTGAACAAAAATAGCATTGGCCCAAAAATCGGAACCTAAACCAATTATAGCATCCCTAGCTATGTAACCTATGAAAATACTTGGAACCGCAAGTATTGCCAAGGGTAAGGCTATTCGTATAGGAGAGTCGTGAGCATTAGTTATTACTGGCCTATAACCATTCGGCTCAGACAAAAAGGTTAAAAAAGCCAAACGCATTGAATAAAATGCTGTAAAGAATGCTGCAAAGGTACCTAACCAATATGCAAAATGCCCAGGTATTGTATATTTAGCATAGGCTACCTCTAAAATAACATCTTTAGAGTAAAAACCAGTTAAAAAAGGCATTCCCATAAGAGATAAAGACCCGATTAACATCATAGCGTAAGTAAAAGGTAACAATCTACGCAATCCTCCCATTTTTCTCATATCCTGCTCATCAGAAACTCCGTGAATAACCGAACCGGCGCTCAAGAATAAAAGAGCTTTGAAGAAAGCGTGATTTGCTAAATGGAAAACACCTACAGCGTAATTAGATACACCACATGCAAAAACCATATAACCCAATTGACTACAAGTGGAGTAAGCGATTACACGTTTAAGATCATTTTGTAGTAAACCTGTCGTAGCGGCAAAGAAGGCGGTCATACCTCCAAAAATTGTAATTATAGAAAGTGCTCCGTTAGCATATTCTAAAAGAGGCGAACTCCTAGCCATAAGAAAAACACCAGCCGTAACTAAAGTAGCCGCATGGATTAATGCTGAAACTGGGGTTGGGCCTTCCATAGCATCAGGTAACCACGTGTGTAAACCCAACTGTGCGGATTTACCCACGGCTCCAATAAACAATAGCACACCAACAACATTTAATAAGTTAAAATTTAGCGATAAAAAGCAAACTTGCTGATCAGCAAAGAAAGGAACCATAGCAAAAACACTAGAATATTCCATAGATTGAAAAAAAAGATATATCATAAAAATACCTAGTGCTAGCCCAAAATCCCCAATTCTATTTATAATCATTGCTTTTATAGCGGCCTTGTTAGCCTGAAGACGAGTAAACCAAAAATTTATTAACAAATAAGAGGACAACCCAATACCTTCCCAACCTAAAAACATTTGCATATAATTGTCGCCGGTCACTAAAACCAGCATAAACGCCGTAAATAAAGACAAATATGACATGAATCTAGGAAGATGAGGGTCGTGTGACATATATTCTGTAGAATATAAATGCACCAATGTTGAAATGAAAGTAACAACTACCAACATAACAACAGTCAAACTATCAAATAAAAACCCCCAAGGCACATTAAATAACTCTGAATCTATCCAAGGAGCTATTTTTATATAACAAGGACAACCAGATAAAGCAACCTCGAAGAAAGCTACTAGAGACATCAAGCAAGCAGAACCTATGCAGCTTGTTGTAACAATAGCGGAACCGTGCGGTCCTAAGAATCTACCAAAGAAACCAACAACAAAAGACCCTAGAAAGGGTAAAAAAACAATATTTAAATACATTGTGTGTATGCTAATTGTATCAAACTTATATTCACTGCTGAAAAATTAAAATATTTTTTCCCTTTAAAAAAAAGAAAACTAAAATATTCAGGGAAGGCGGGACTTGAACCCACAACCTTCGGTTTTGGAAACCACTGTTCTACCAAATTGAACTACCCCCCTTTTAACGTAATTTTAAAAGCCACCCCTTTACAAGAAATTATCTTTAAACATTGTGAAAAAACGAGTAGATCGATCTTTTCTAATATTACTAATTTTCTATAGGTGTCAATTCCAAATTGATCACGAGCTTTTTTATTTACAAAAGGAGACTTCAAAACAGTAAAAAGTCTTCTCTTGATTGGTAGGGACACAACTTGAACGCTTTCTTTGTTTGAGTTTGTCACTTCTAAAAGTTTTTCTATAAACCTATCTAATAGAAAACTTTTATGCGAAACCAAATGTAATTTTATTATCATATTTATTCAGGTAACCAATTAAAACTTATCAGACAAGCAACTGTGAATAACAACCACCCTAAAGATAATGGAAGAAATGCTTTCCAACCTAAAGACATTAATTGATCATACCTGTACCTAGGTAACGCAGCACGAGCCCAAATGAAGGCAATTACAAAAAGAGACAGTTTAAGCGAGAACCACACTGGTCCAGGAAGTAGATTAAAAGGCATAATGTCAAAAAGAGGCAACCAACCACCCAAAAAGAGTATTGTAGTCATTCCGCTCATTATCAGCATATTCGCGTATTCACCCAAAAAAAATAAAGCAAAGCCCATTGCGGAATACTCTACATTGTAGCCTGAAACTAATTCAGCTTCCGCTTCAGGTAAGTCAAAAGGATGACGATTAGTCTCCGCTAAAGCGGATATAAAAAACATTATAAACATAGGAAATAATGGTATTATATACCATACCTTTGCTTGTGACAAAACAATGGTAGACAAATTGAAAGATCCGGCACAAAGTACAACAGTCACGATAATAAAGCCAATAGAGACTTCATAAGAAACCATCTGAGCTGCCGACCGTAAGGCTCCAAGAAAGGGATATTTTGAATTACTGGACCATCCAGCAGTAATAATTCCGTAAACACTTAGAGAAGATATTGCGAAAAGATAAAGAATACCTACATTCACGTCAGAAACTACAGCACCTTCACCAAACGGAATTACGATCCAGCCCATTAAACTCAATACAAAAGTAATTATTGGAGCTAAAACGAAGAGAACAATATTTGCGTTGCTTGGTAGGACCGTTTCTTTAGCAAAAAGCTTTAACCCATCTGCTAAAGGCTGAAGAAGACCCATAAACCCTACAACATTTGGCCCTCTCCTTCTCTGCATAGATCCCATAAATTTTCTTTCAACTAGTGTAAAATAAGCAACTGAAATGAGCAATGGGATGACAATTATTAAAAGACTTGCTACTATAAAGCCAATATGATACATCATGTCAATAAAAAGTACTGATTTTTTAAATATTTATTTTAAGTGTCAAACAAACGTTTTTAGAAGACATAAATTAATGGTCTTTTCTAAAAGATGACACAGGTAACTTTAAAAACCGCCAAAAAAAAATTAGTTTAGCATTAGAAGGCTGTTTTAAAGTAAGAAGAACTTGAATTGCGGGTAAAAATTGGAAATATTGAAAAAAATGCCTTAATTCGCTGAAAATAGAAGATGACTTTATAAAAAATTTAAAATCGTTGTTACCACTATTGTGGAATAACAAACTCGTTAAATCCAATCCAGGCATTAATTTTAAAGTAAAAAAGTTTAGAAACTGTAAACCTCTACCACTTGTAAAAAGGGTTTTAGCACCCAGAGGCTGCCCCTTCCTAATCTTCATTAAAGCATTAGATCGTTTTGATGTCACTATCTTAGTTTTTCTATTGCCTACTAATTGAAGAGAGCTGAGAGTCATCAAAACATTTCTTACATTATTAGGGCTACTGGAAACGCAAGTTAAGGATATCTTTTTTACGCTAGGTATTTCGTTAACATTTTTGCACAAAAAAATAGAGCCCACTTCTGACCTTATTGTTTGGGTATAAAAACGGTTATAGCTTTTCCACATTATAAAAACATTTTAAAAAATAAAAGGCGCTAAACTAACAAGTTTGGCAGAATTCTTTTGTCTAAACTCGTTGCAAAGGGGAATCAATATCCTTGTAGACAACGGTTTTAAATTTTTATCTATAATTACAACAGAGTTTTTAAAAGAGTTAAAAAGTTGACCGTCTTTTCTTTTTGATTTCGAGCGAACCTGGACAATTAAAGCGAAAACAATATCCCCTTTTTTAAATCCCGATTTTTTGTTACTTTTGTGACGTAACTCTTGTATAGATGCTCTTATAACACTTCCTAAAACACCGTACCGCTTTTTGAAACCTCCCAAAACTTTAATACACCTTAATGACTTAGCTCCAGAATTATCTACAACTTCTACTATAGTTTGAGTTTGTATCATGTGCCAAAACCCTTGTTTAAAAAAAAAATTCTACTACAAAAAATATTCTTGGAAAAGACGGGATTCGAACCCGTGGTATAAAATAAAATATACGCTGATTTAGCAAACCAGTGCTTTAAGCCACTCAGCCACTTTTCCTTTCAAGCAAAAGAACTCGTAAGATAGGAGTTTCGATGCAAGAGTTTTTTATCTATCAACTTCACCAAAAACGATGTCTTGTGTTCCTATTATGGTAACAACGTCAGCAACCAAATGGCCTTTGCTCATAAAATCTAAAGCTTGCAAATGATTAAATCCTGGTGCCTTGATTTTACAACGATATGGTTTATTTGAACCATTTGAAATCAAGAAGACACCGAATTCACCTTTAGGTGCTTCTGTTGCAGAATATGTTTCACCAGAAGGGACTGAGAAGCCCTCAGTGTGAAGCTTAAAATGATGAATTAGTGATTCCATTGAGTTTTTTACCTGAGATCTCGAAGGAGCTACTATTTTAGCGTCAGATGATTTTACCGGACCTTCAGGTATTGTGTTTATACACTGAGAAATAATCCTTAAAGATTGTCTCATCTCTTCAATCCTAATAAGGTACCTATCAAAACAATCTCCATTAGTTCCCACGGGAACGTCAAAATCAATAGAAGAATAAACATCATACGGTTGAGTTTTTCTTAAATCCCAAGAAACTCCAGATCCTCTAAGCATAACACCACTAAAACCCCAATCCTTGGCGTCTTTCGCAGAAACGACACCAATGTCAACTAGTCGTTGCTTCCAAATACGATTTCCGGTTAGAAGTTCCTCCATTTCGTCTACCCTAGTACTGAATTGTTCCGAAAACATATAAATGTCATCCAACAGCCCCAATGGTAAATCTTGACTAACACCGCCTGGTCTTATGTATGCAGCGTGGAGTCTAGCCCCAGAAACCCTTTCATAGAACTCCATTAATTTTTCTCTTTCTTCAAACGCCCAAAGCATCGGTGTTGTTGCTCCAACATCCATAGCATGACAACCAACAGCGAGTAAATGGTTCAGTATTCGAGTAATCTCCGCGAACAATACCCTTATATATTGACCTCTTAAAGGAACACGACAAGATAACAATTTCTCAACAGCTAAAGAATATGTTTGCTCTTGAGCCATCATAGAAACATAATCCAATCTGTCAAAATAAGGCAAAGCTTGCATATATGTTTTATACTCTATAAGCTTTTCAGTACCCCTGTGTAGTAGCCCTATATGAGGGTCTGCTCTTTCCACAACTTCTCCGTCTAAATCTAATACCAATCTCAACACACCATGTGCAGCTGGATGCTGTGGTCCGAAATTTATTGTGAAATTCTTCGCCTTTAGCGAGAGTTCACTTTTTTTTAATGCCATAATAAACAGAAACTTTTTTTGTATTTTACTAGTGACCCTAAACAAAAAAATAGGGTGAACAACGGGACTTGAACCCGTGTCTTTCAAAGCCACAATCTGATACTCTAACCAACTGAGTTATGCTCACCACACGGCTTTCAATCACCTAACCTTTTGTTAGAATTTTTTAATTAAAAATCATGCAATTCGTTAAATATACATGATGAGCTTAAACAGATTTGAACTGTTGACCTTACGCTTATCAGGCGTATGCTCTAACCAACTAAGCTACAAGCTCTTAAACTCTTGAATTAGTAATAAAAACAAGAATTTTAATTAATGTGTTTTAATCCCCATGGATTTCTTTTATTAACGCGCTCTCCTTCTGTAAATGTTACATAAACAACATAAAAAAAGAAAATCGACGAAATTGCAGAAAGATAAGAACCATAAGAGGCAATAGCATTCCAGCCACTGTATGCATCTGGGTAATCAGGTATTCTACGAGGCATACCTGCTAACCCCAAAAAGTGCATTGGGAAGAATGTAATATTTACTCCTATGAAAAAAGTCCAAAAATGAATTTGGCCTAATATTTCAGGGTACCTTAGTCCTACCATTTTACTCATCCAGAAGTAAACTCCTGCGAAAATAGCGAAAACAGCTCCCATACTTAACACATAGTGGAAGTGTGCTACCACATAATAAGTATCATGTAAAGCGATATCAATTCCTGAATTCGCAAGTACAACTCCAGTAACACCTCCTACTGTAAATAAGTAAATAAACCCTATAGCAAAGAGCATAGGTGTTTTTAGAGAGATAGAACCGCCCCACATAGTAGCTATCCAACTAAAGATCTTTATACCAGTAGGAACCGCAATTATCATTGTAGCTGCAGTAAAGTATGCACGAGTATCAACATCTAAACCTACAGTATACATGTGGTGAGCCCATACTATAAAACCTAAAATCCCGATACTCAACATAGCGTAAACCATACCTAAATAACCAAAAACAGGTTTTCTTGAAAAAGTGGACACGATATGACTAATCATACCAAATCCAGGCAAAATCAAAATATACACCTCGGGATGACCGAAGAACCAGAACAAATGTTGATACAACACAGGATCTCCACCACCAGCGGGGTCAAAAAATGTAGTATTAAAATTTCTGTCTGTAAGAAGCATAGTGATAGCTCCAGCAAGCACAGGTAAAGATAACAATAATAGGAAAGCTGTTATTAACACAGCCCATACCATCAATGGTAACCTGTGCATAGTCATACCAGGTGACCTCATATTGAAAATAGTAGTGATAAAGTTTATAGCTCCTAAAATAGAAGAAGCACCAGATAAATGAAGACTAAAGATAGCTAAATCTACAGAAGGTCCGGAATGTGCTTGAACACTACTTAACGGAGGATAAACCGTCCAACCTGTTCCAGCACCAGCTTCCACCAAAGTAGATGCTAATAATAAGAATAGAGAAGGAGGTAACAACCAAAAACTAATATTGTTCATTCTAGGAAAAGCCATATCGGGAGCACCTATTAGTAAAGGTACAAACCAATTACCGAAACCACCTATTAAAACAGGCATAACCATAAAAAAAATCATCACAAAAGCATGACCTGTAACTATGACATTATACAAATGATAATTACCTGCCAAAATTTGATTACCCGGCTGGGCCAACTCCATACGAATCAGTACAGAAAGAGTAGTCCCCATTACTCCAGAAAAAGCACCAAAAATTAGATAAAGAGTACCAATATCTTTGTGGTTTGTTGAAAACAACCAACGGGAAGCCCACGCGTACAACGCGTTATTCATACTTATAGATGACATATAAAAAATAATTTTGTAAGATTAAAAAAGACAAGAAGTAATATTGAATAAAAAAAACTTATTAAAGGATTTTACTTTTTAATCCAAGCAAGCCACTTTCTTCTTTATATGAAATTTTATGACTTTTTTTGTGGCTTAAAACTAGGAGTGTAACGACCCAAAAAACAGAAGTTAACAAAAGACTCGATTTTTTTATTGTATTGAAGAAAAATCTCTAATAGCTCAGTTGGTAGAGCAAGTGGCTGTTAACCACTGGGTCGTTGGTTCAAGTCCGACTTAGGGAGAATTTTATTTTTTTGGAGTGTAGCCAAGTGGAAAGGCATCCGTTTTTGGTGCGGGCATTCAAAGGTTCGAACCCTTTCATTCCAGAATATAGAAAAGATTAATATTGAATGGGTACTTTTAATAATATTTTCTATGTGAAAAAAGCGAAGTACTTCGCTTTAAGAGTATATAGCTCAGCTGGTAGAGCATCGGACTTTTAATCCGCGGGTCTTGGGTTCAAATCCCAATATACTCAATAAGGCTATTAAACAGCCTATATGAAATAAATGAATTTTTTAAAACGACTTTTGCGGCTTGTCACCTATGAAATGGTGCTATGCGTTGTTCAATAATTTGGTAAGTGATTATCATTTGTATAATGCCATAGTTACAAGTCATGTCTTTAAATAGTGAACCGCGATTGTTTGTACCAATTGTTAGAAGCGATACAACGCTTCTAACAAGGCTCGGGTTACGGAAACGGTGCAGAAACCTACCGAACCTAAAGGATGTATAATTACCTTTTGTGTTGATTGCATCCTTCCATTCTTTGTATGTAGTCGAAAATAACATCCACGATCTTTTTTCACATACGAAAATGATTTAAATAACGAAATTCAGCCGCACGAGAAAACCATTTATCGAATATCCATGACTTCATTGCATAAAACGTTCCTATCTTTTTGCAAAGAATAATAAAGACAATTTTGCTAAAAGAGCAAGCTGTATCTCACGCTTTTCTTTTAGCAAAATTGTCCACAAAAACATCGAAAGACCAGCCATTTCTGAAAAAACCTAACCTGTAACTATGACATTATACAAATGATAATCACTTACCAAATTATTGAACAACGCATAGCACCATTTCATAGGTAACAAGCCACAGAAGGTTCGGGTTAACGAAGAAGAAGAAAGTGAAAAAAAAAGAAAAGCCCAATACTAAAGATATTTCTTTTGATATAGGCTTATAAAAAACCTTAGTCGTAATTTTTTCAAAGTAAACCGTTTTTATTAAGCGTATATAATAATAGGTAGACACCACACTAGCTAAAATAATTATAATTGAAAAAACATACATAGACGCGTTAATGGAGGCTAGAAAGACGCAAAACTTCGCATAAAAACCTGCCAATGGGGGAACACCTGCCATTGAAAATAATAAAATGGAGGTACTAAAAGCGAGTACTGGATTAGATTTAGAAATCATAGCTAAATCCGTAAGAGTTCTTGTTCGTTTTGTAGGATGCTCCCTTTCTAAACAACTGGTCACAGACCAAATACCTACACTCATTAACATATAGGTGACAATATAAATAACGGAAGCATGAAACCCTTCCAAGCTCCCTGACGATAACGCTATCAAAATATAGCCAACATGCCCTATAGAACTATAAGCCAAAAGGCGTTTTACTTTGCGTTGTTTAAGTGCTAAAAAAGATCCAGTAACCACGGAAGCAACAGCACAAAAAGAGACTAAATACTGCCAATAATCTGGTTGAGTTCCGAAACAAAAAACGAAGAGTCTCAAAAAGATAACAATTAAAGCAATTTTTGGAACCACCGCGAAAAAAATTGTACTGTTTAGCGGAGCACCATCGTATACATCAGGAGACCATACGTGAAAAGGACTAGCCGCCATTTTAAACAAGAAGGCACAACTTATAAAAATAAGACCCGTTTGTATCGCACGCTGGTTTTCTGTATCAAGAGCAAAAAGCATATGAAGATCTTCAAAATTGGTTGTTCCAGTAAAACCGTAAATTATCGAAATACCAAAAAGAAGAAGACCTGAAGCGAAAGCACCTAAAATAAAATATTTTAGTCCTGCTTCAGTAGAATACGCTGACTCCCTATTAAAAGCAGCCAAAACATATAAACACAAACTTTGCAATTCAATTGCTAGATATACAGAAATTAAATCAAAAGAACTGCACAAAAGCATTAAGCCTAAAACACTTAACAAGATTAATAGAAAGTATTCAAAAGAATTAACCTTATAATTTCGAATATATGGAAGACTTATTAGCAAGCACACTATGGTTGCTGCGATAATAAACAACTTAGAATTTTGGGAAAGTAAATCACAAATAAAGGTTCCATTGAAGATTATCCCTGAAACGTCTCTTGTAAACACGATTAAAAAAAAAGTATTCACCAATGTAAAAACACTGGCCCAACAAGTTGAAACATTAATTAGAGGGTAATTGTGTTCTCTTGATACGCTATAAAAGGAACCATATAAAACAATTGTCAAAATAGCAGTAACAAGAAAAAACTCCGGTAAAAAAAGCTTAAAATCGTTTTCAAATAAGTTTACAAACAACATAATTTTAAATTTTATAAATAAAAGGGCTCAATTTTCGAATAGCAAATTGCTTTAGATTTAAGGCTAAATCAAAAATTAGCGGAAAGAGGACTTGAACCTCCAACATACGGATTATGATTCCGGCATTCTACCAATTGAACTATTCCGCTTTTGTTAAGAAGGAAAGTATAGAACCTTAAAAAAAGGCATTAGTTTAAATCTATCCCTTTAACATTTGGATACTTTCAACGGCTATACTATTTCTAACCTTATAATAAGCCACCAATATAGCAAGACCTATTGCTGATTCTGCCGCAGCAACAGTTAAAATAAATAAGGCGAACATTTGTCCGATAAGATCGTCTAAATACACGGAAAAAACAACGAAGTTTATATTTACCGCTAGCAGCATAAGCTCTACAGACATTAAAATAATAAGAATGTTTTTTCTATTAAGGACTATCCCTAGAACCCCAATTAAGAAAAGTGTAGTGCTCACACCTAAAAAAGTTGTTATATATACCATTTTATTAAATAAGAGAGATTAAAACCATCGATAGTGAGCAAAAACTTTATTTTGATTTGCGTATTTGTGTATTTCGTTACGCTTTTTAATAAGGTCGCCTTGACCCGTGGACGCTTGAATCAATTCTTTTGCTAAAGAAGTGCTTATATTGGACCTGGATTTCTTGGCTGAAGAAACAAGCCAAGAAAGAGCCGATTTTAATTGTTGGTCCTCCTCTAGGAAAAAAGGGATCTTATATGAAGAACCTCGCAATCTAACATTCCGAAACCCTGTAAGCGGCTTAATTTTATCAACGGCTTGATATAACGTCGTGTATGGAAGTACTTTGTACTGTTTGCGAAGTACCGCAAATAAATCTGACACGATTGATTCAGCAACATGCTTTTTTCCTTTTTTCATAAGGGAAAGAGTCAATAATTCTAACAATCTTTTATTCGACACTTTGGTAAACATTGTTGTTATTTTCAAATATTTAATTTAGTCCCGTATTTTGAACGAGACGTTTTTCGTTTTTCTAAACCTGTTAGATCATAACAACCGCGAACTAAATGATATTTCACTCCCGGCAAATCTTTAACTCTACCCCCTCGAACAAGAACAGAAGAGTACTCTTGTAAATTATGACCCTCGCCTGGAATGTACGCGTAAACGATTTCGCCATTAGAAAGCCGAACACGAGTAACCTTTCGCAAAGCGGAATTTGGTTTCTTCGGTGTTCGTGTAAATACTTTTAAGCACACCCCTCTTTGTTGAGGATGGCCCTTTAATGCCGGAGCAGAATTAGACTTTTTTCTTTGTTTTCTTGTATTTTTACACAACTGGTTTATAGTAGGCATATCAGAATTATAAATATGAATCTAATAAATAAATAACTTTCAGAATGGCATGACTCGAACATACGACCCCCTATTCCCAAAACAGGTACGCTACCAACTGCGCTACATTCTGAAGAAGTGGAGACGCTTCTAAAAAGAACACCCTAAACTAAAAGATGTAAGTTCATAAACAAAGGCTGTTGAAAAAAAACATAATCAATTTTGTTACTACGTGCAAAAAAGCGAATACTTAAAAGATGCTTTTTAACGTCGATGCTCTAATAATAAGGGTATCCGCAAAAGTTTATCGCTAAATTAGACTAACCTGATGTCTAAAAGCCGAACGAAAAAGACGGGGCTTGAACCCGCAACCTTCGGCGTGACAGGCCAACGCTCTAACCAGATTGAGCCACTTTTCCTTCTATACAAGAAAAAAAACGAACCTTTAGTTGGCTTATGATTTGATAGGTGATCGCACATATACTTTATTTTAAAGCTTTCCTGAAAAGATCAAGAAACTTACTGGCTGCGTTTTTGCCTACGTTGTGCATAAACTCAGGTACGTTGTGAAAGAAAGGCTTCATTTATGGTCGTTCCATGTTCTATCTTTAATAAAACAAGAAAAAGAAACACGGAATATAATTAAGAGCGGTACTTAACATACTCTACGATATCGATACCGTTATATGTGTGTTACTATATTAGTACCACTATATGTATATTACGATATTTATTGATAGAATTATACATAAGATAACAGCCTCGAAGACGTATTTGGTAACAACCTTAACACTTGCTAAACCAATGGTATAAGTTATTGTGCAAAAGTAGGCGTACAAAGAACAATCGGCAAACCTTGTTAAGGTGATCTGCGATACCCTCAAAGGTTTATTTGAATAATTCTTAATACAAGTAAGTGTTTGCTATAACAATTCTTGGCATTATTAAATGTTTGTTGCAATGGTTCTTAACAATAACAAATATTTGTTGTAATGATTACTAATATTAATAGATGTTTGCTATAACAATTTTTCGCACTACCAAGTATTTGCTACAAGAACTCTTAATGCTATCATACATTTTCTATAAGGACTCTTGATGCTATCATACATATGCTATATAAAGCTATACATACATATGCTACATAAAGCTATACATACATATGCTATATAAAGCTATTTAGTCGATTTCTTCAATACGAAAGACTTTTTTCTTTTTTCTGTCACTTGTGTGATCACGTTTTTTTTATACTCGGCACTTTTTTCTTTAACTCCAGTCAGAAGAAGACAAAAAGCAACATAATTTCCCACTTTTGGATGATGGGTAAAATTGTGCGGTTTTGTAAACTTTGTAAAAAACGTCGACTTTGTCTCAAAAAACGTTCAGTATTTAAGAGCAAAGAGAGGGGCGTCGCCCCTCTCTTTGCTCTTAAATACCATCTTCTATATAGAAGACTTTTTGTGATCTTACGAGATCAAAGTGACGTTTAAAAGTGGCTATTTCAAAGTTACCCTTTCGTTAAAAGAGGCAAATGTGCGGGGATTGATCGTTAAGGACCTTAAAAATGCAGAGGTTAAAGGAAGTTAAAAACTATGTTACTATATTGACGCATCTATATGTATATTATGATATTTATTAATAGAATTATACATAAGATAACAACCTCGAAGACGTGTTTGGTAACAACCTTAACACTTGCTAAACCAATGGTACAAGTTACTTTTGACTGGAGTTAAAGAAAAAAGTGCCGCGTATAAAAAAAACGTGATCACACAAGTGACAGAAAAAAGAAAAAAGTCTTTCGTATTGAAGAAATCGACTAAATAGCTTTATATAGCATATGTA
>Ga0209709_10000525_pt1 | contig 36818 bp, 21 predicted proteins | sample ArcticOcean_MG_C_2_FD_187435 | JGI IMG/M metagenome (GOLD analysis project Ga0209709, IMG submission 187435) | Marine microbial communities from western Arctic Ocean - ArcticOcean_MG_CB4_136 (SPAdes) (version 2) | ecosystem: Environmental > Aquatic > Marine > Oceanic | place: Arctic Ocean... | reverse complement strand
AATGGTTGTACTTGTTAATTTCAATACCGACATTCGCGACTCCGCTATCGAAATCACCTTGGTGAGCATTGAATCCTACATCATCATAGACAGCGTACTCATCGTCATCATAATTTTCCACAATGTTGTCTACATTGACAACTTCGAATTCGGTTGAATTACCGTACGAATAGAAAGGTCCTGTCTGAAGCATGGCATCGTCCTCTTCGTAGTAAACATCTTGGGTATACCACCCTTCGGTCAAATTAGAAGAAACAAAAAGCATGCCATAATAGTTTGGATTGCCGCTATCTACTAAATTCCAGTCCTCATCATAAATTTCGAAATAGGCATCTTCCTTAAATTCATCATCTTCGAGCACTCCACCAATGTAATCATTGACATAGTCATCTTCATCCCAATCATCGATGCCACCTACATGTCCAACACCATTGTCATCATCTGTTTGATTGCCGCCGCCACCATCATCAGAGCTTAGGTATACATCATAAATCCAGAATTCATCCTCGAAATTGTAGTCCTCGTCATACATGTAAACATTAAAGTCGTAATAATCATCGTTCCAAGAGGTCCAGTCCTGTGTGAAGTAATCTCCATCTCCATTATAGATTGTATGATTAGCATATACATAATCTACGTAATCTCCAGTCTCGTTCTCATAAACATCCACATAGACGTGTATTTCCATTTCACAGTCACACTCAGTATCTGGATCGTAACCTATAGTAATCTTGTCGGATGGATAAACATCATAATCCCAACTATAGAAGTGTTCGTCGTAGTCGTCATCTCCACCGCCGCCGCTTGAACGGGCGTGAAGTGAAATATTCATATATTCTTCTTCGTCCTCTAAATTTCCATCTTCATCGTACAATTCAACATAGAAATCAAAGGTTCCATTATACTCTGGTGACCACTCTTGATACCAGTAATCATCATCATCACTGTAAATCGTATAATCTTCTTCAGTTCCATTTACCCAATAACCAGTTTCATTGTCATAGATATCGATTACTAATGTTATGTTAATGTCACAGTCACAATTTGTATCTGGGTCATAACTTATTTCGGCTGTGTCATCATATCCGTCATCATCATCATCGTAGGTATATGCATCAATCCAATCAAACCATTCATCCTCGTCACCGGGACCACCTGCTCCACTTGTTTGGTATAAGTCAATATTGTATATCCAGAATGAGTCTTCATAATTCCAATCATCATCATACATATACACATAGAAATCGTAAGAATTAGTCTCATGAGCTGTCCATGAATGCTCAAAGTATTCTTCTTCAGTACCATTAATCGTGTGATAAGTATATTCATTATCTATCCGATCACCAGTTCCATTCTCATAAACCTCAACGTCAACTTCGATTTCTATTTCGCAATCACAGTCTGTATTTGGATCATAACTAATACCTATAGTATCTTCTAAATTATCGCCATCAGTATCCTCAGTTTCGTAATCCCAATCTTCAAACCATTCATCTGCATCACATTCTGTGAAATCTTCATCACATTCTAAATACAATTCAAAAGAGAAAAAATCCTGAACGTACCAATCATCAGCAATTAGCCGCACGTCAAAAGTATAATTTCCATCTTTTTCAACAGTGATTACATCAGTTTCAAAATCATCAGTTTCATTGCCTGTAATCTCGTACTCATATGAATGAAACTCGCCATTATAATCGCCATTATTTTCGTCATCATATACATTAATGTCAACTGTTATTTCTTCCTCTTCTTGACTAGAAGTATCTGGATTATAAGTTATTGTAACATTATTGAGTACTCCGTCGTTATTACTATCTTCAGTTGTATAGTTATGAGTTTCAAACCAATAATAAACATGATCTGTTTCGCTTCCATATGAATGTAACCAACCTTTTTGAATTAAATTTCCATCTTCTTCATAGTACATTTTGAAAGTATAATTTCCTTCTGGAACATCAAAAAATGTTATTATTTCTGCTCCATCACCATCATTATCGCTTGAAGCCGATTCGTACAATGTATTATTGCTTTCATAGAATATTTCTACATAAGAACCTGAATCGCTGGTTCGATTATCCTCGAATGTGACAAATTCAAAATCATCAAAATCATCATCATCATCCATATCCTCAAAATATCCTACATTTCCTATGTTGCTTGTTGAACTTGCCTGAATTACAAACTCTCCCGAATCTATCTCTTCATTCTCATAGAATGCTGTCCACCTGTACAATCCATTTGTTTGATTAAAAATTACTGCAAATCCGTCATCGTCAGTAGTGGCATTACCTGCATCAATCCAAACACCTTGAACGGATTTTTCCAATTCATAAGAAACGTTTGCCACTTCATAATCTAAAACAAGTGCACGAGCAACTGCATCATTATGGAACTCGTCATCATCCCATGCTAGCGGACCTCCGTCAACTTGAATTACATCGTTAGGCATTCCCATTTCAGAAAGAGTAATGTTACTTATCGAAAACTCATCTTCTTGATACCATTCATCATCAATAAGAGTAAAATAGAAAGTATAAGGTCCTGCATTACATGCATCATCTTCATAATAACAGTCCTCTAATCCCCACTCAAAACCAAAGTATTCAGTTTCATTACCATTAATATCAAAATATTCTCCATCACTATAAATATTATCTCCAGTGTTATTTTGAACGTACCAATCTATGTAAACTTCTACTTCATTAGAAGAGTCTGTATCTGGATCAACATGAATTGTTATTAAATCTGAATTATTATCTTCGTCTCTATCTTCAAAATCATAATACCAATCTTCAAACCATTCTTCAGTTTCACCATCTGCAGAGGAATATGGAATTACGCTCAAAGTAAGAGCAAAAACAAGGGCCCAAGCAAGGACCTTCTTACCGATTTTAGATTCTAAATTGTACATCAAATTCTCCTAAAAGAATATCAAGATTCAATGCCCACTATATAAAATAGGTGAAAACAAGTATTTAATCCAATAATTTTCTAGAAATTAATGATATTGCATAAGTGGGAAAATAGGCTTCTTCCCAAGGTTTTAGGTATCCAACTTGAATGACATAATCCAAGAATTCTTCTTGCATTTCTACTCCTTTTATCACCATTTCCATATCTTCTGTATGCATTCCTTTAGCAACAAATTCAATTGGATATCCCTCACGATGAGGTTGATAAAGTAAGTAATCAGGAATAATAGAACGGCCATGTTCAGCCTCACTTATGCACATTGCCCATTCCTTGGATAAGAATGCATTTTCCATTAGCCCACTGCGAGCCTGTCTAGCATTTCTCAAAGGTTCAGGTGCTACATCTATGGCTAAATCTTCAGGTAAATCAGGCAAGGCTTTCTCTAATTCAATTTCGAAAATCTCTTTAGCTCTCGTTAATAATTCATCTGCAGATTTTTCCAATAATATTTTTCCGACTGCACGAGCTTGTAATTCTCGAGCCAATTGATTTCCTGAAAGTTCTGGTTCTGGAGTTTCAATAAATTTGTTTATGGATTCATCTCTTTTATCAATATTCTCTAATATTGCATAACCTAAAGCCGATCCTCTGATTACTAAGCAATCTTCTGAAGTTTCTTGGTCTTCTAATTGCTCCAATAATGGCTTAACTAAATGCTCGGGAACTTTCATTAAACTGATTTTGAGGTTATTGACTCACCCTCTTGCCAACGGGCCATTACCCATAATAAATCTGAAAGTCGATTGAGGTATGCGACTGCTAAAGAATCGGAAATATCACAAGCTATAGCTCTTCTTTCAGCTCTTCGAACTACGGTTCTGGAAATATCTAAAAGTGCAGCAATTCTATTCTGTCCAGGTAAAACAAATTCTTTAGGAAGTTCAAAACTATCTGTTATCTCATCAATTTGTCCTTCTAAGAATTTAATCATTTCTTCATTAACTTTACTCTTACCAGATACTAATTTACTATGATTTGAAGGTGCAGTAGCTAATTCAGCCATCAAAACATACAAATCTCTTTCGATATGAATTATTTTATTCTCTAAATCGCTTTCTTTATCACATTCGGTACGTACTAAACCCAATATCGCTTGAGCTTCGTCTACTGTGCCGTAAGCTTCAGGAAGTACAGAATTTTTTGATACTTTGTCTCCGTAAAGCAATCCTGTCTGACCTTTATCTCCTTTCCGGGTGTATATTTTCATTATTCTCAGATTAGCCTATGAATTAATAAAGTTTGTAATCAATTTTTAGTATTGATTAATAACTCCATTTTTTGATTTTTATAAACTGTACGGGCAACAAAATAATCGGGATTATTATTCATCATATTGGTGGCCCATTTTCTTACTTCATCCATATTAGATTCACCAATATGCTCTTCTTTAGTTTTGACTTGGATTGCAAAATCTAAAAGAGTTTCAAAAGGAATACGTCCATAACTTCCAACATGTCCGGTGTAATCCTCCCATGACCTATCAACCAGTGAAACAAACTTACCTTCGAAACCTGCAGCTGGATTTTCATCAGGCATATCATTGCCCTTGATTATATCTATCTCAGTTCCGGACGAAGCACGAGACTTGGCAGTTTTGGAAAACCCCCAATATGCAAGTGCGATTTTTCTTGCAACTTGAATAGACATTAATTTCATAAGTAAAAGCCTCTAAATATGCAATTTGATGCATACGAAAGTTTATTTCTATGCCATATTATCTAAAATTTATGAACTCATCAAAAATAGCCTCATTGCTGATGGTTTTTCTTTTTTTGAGTTCTCTTTTTTCGACTAGTGGTTGTCTCGAGGAAACAACTAACGATAACATCAGTGAACCGGGCGATTCGGATGATTATACTGATGGTTATACTGATAATAATGATAATGGAAACCAGAATAATAACGGAGGAGAACAAGATAGTGATTCCGACAATGATGGATATCCTGACAATATGGATGATTTCCCATACAATAAAGATGAATGGAAAGATTCAGACGATGATTCAATAGGTGATAATGCCGATAAATTTCCTAATGATAGTTGTGCATCCGATGATATGGATGATGATGGAAAACCAGATTCCATAAAAGAAAATTGTAATACTTCATTAACGGAAGATGAGGATATTGATGGAGATGGATTTAGTAATGAAATGGAAATGATGCTCGGAACTAATCCAAAAAACCCCGCATCTAAACCATTAGATTATGATGGTGATGAAATTCCAGATGGATTAGATGATGATATGGATAATGATGGAATGAATAATTCTGTTGATCAATGTCCTAGAGGTAACATGAATTGGGAGGCTGGCTCATCTTCAGATTGGGATAATGACGGATGTAAAGATAGTGATGAGGATAACGATGATGATAATGATGGAATTATTGATGGCGATGACTTATGTGAAGAAACCCCATTGAATGAAGTTCCAAACCAAGAGGGCTGTTCTGCTTCTCAAAGAGACAGTGATGGTGATGGTATTGTTGATTCGCTTGATCTCTGTTGGGGTAATGATTCAACTGGCGATAGTGATGGTGATGGATTATGCAGTGATAATGATGAATGTCCAGACGGGCCTTTCTTGTATGGTGAAGAAGTCGATACCGAAGGATGCTCTTTCTTTGAAAAATCTATTCCTTGGAACGGTGGTTCTTACTCGACCGACTACATGGGAACTGTTGGTGATTTTACTATTCCTGAACCAATTGATGAAAATCTAAATTTTACAAATAATTGGGTTTTTAGTGAAGAGTGGAGTGGAAAAGACACATATGTTTTTGTCATATACAATCCTACTAATCCTGATAGTGTGATAACTTGGAATTCAGCAAATCCTGTAGGTCAAGCAACTGAATTAGGACTGATGTTTGAAAAATCTCCTGGCAATGTTCATTACTTTTTCGGATCGTATCGAGATGGTGGTTGGATGGGTGATGTTAGCTACATGTCTGGCCGAGTAAACTTTGCCTTGGCTGGAATGAGTGAGGAGGACCGAAATCATTGGTCTGATAGAGTACATTACATTGCAATGGATGCAAATTTCCTAGATGGCCGTATTGCTGAATTTATAGAAGTAAAGGAATCGCCTGCTTGGTTTTGTATAGATCAATTACAAAGATGGCAAGAAGTTGGTAGCTTCTGGGACTTGAATTTTAACCAAAATTTTAGTTGGTATCGTTTTCACTTTATTGCTAACGAACCACTCTATCTTAATTTTGAATTAGGATTAGAAAGAGAGTTGGCTGCAATGGAATATCATACTAGTACTCCATGTCATGAACGGATTTATTCGCCTAAAAAATGTATCAAAGGCGAATCAGTTACCTTACTAGATTGGACCGAGGGTGAGAGTAATACTCACGGTGGAGGATGGGGGGCTGGAACAAATATTAGAGATGTAGAAATGCCAGATAACTTAGAACAATTTGATTCTTTTGCAGTTTATACTTACGAAGCATGTGCCGATCATAAAGGATGTAATGAATGGGATTTTATTGGTTCCTTAAATGCATATTATGCAGAATGCTCTTTATCTGAATTTAATGATTATGAAACATGTATCTCTCAGCTATTGCCTGAATATACTAGCCAAGAAATGTGTGAAAATAAAGGTCATCGATGGGATGCTGGGGGGGAGGATACTTCTGCCAGATGTGAAGGTAAATGGAACCGTGAATGGAAAGCTGAAATTGGAAGATATATTACGGCATATAATCGAGAAGGAAGATATATCTCAGATGTTACACCGATGCTTGGTGTTTTAAAAACAGAAGAAATTAATGAATTTAATTATTGGCAACCAAATGCTTACGGTTTGACAGTCAAATTATTCTTTTGGAATGAAAATAAAGATTATACACCCATAGGAGCTGAATACTTAGCGGGAGGTACGCGTAAATTTAATCTTGAATACAATAATATTTTTGGAAGTGAAAATCCCTTTGACTACAATGTTACAAATGAAATAGAAAGAGTCGAGATTGTTACTTTCTTTACTGGCCATGGGCACAGTAGTACTGATGAAAATTGTGCTGAGTTTTGTAATCATCAACATGAGTTTACAATTAATGGAAATACTATAGATTTATTGGAACATCCTAACGGCGGAACCAGTTATGGTTGTTATAATAGAGTTAGTGAAGGAGTTTCAGCAAATCAATATGGAACTTGGGTCTATGGAAGAGCTGGATGGTGTCCTGGACAAGATGTTGAGTATAATAGAATAGATATTACTAGCCAATCAGATACTGGTTTGAATCAAATTAGTTACAGAGGATTGTATCAAGGTGAAGAATACGAACCAAGTATTACTGATGCTGATGGATACTTGCCTGAAATTAAATACCGAATGTGGATTATTGTTTACGAAGCTCAATAAGTATCTACTTCTGTTCTAAAATACTTGTAGAAACACCACATTGAAACTGCTCCAAGAATATGCCACAATGCATGCCCTTGAATGAGTGAATCAGGATTACATAAAACTCCATCAGTTTTACTTGGTTGCCAAATAATTGTAGCCAAGAAATAAGAAGCAAAACCTACCCAGAAATAAGGTGTATGAGTTCTTTCTAACTTAATATCTTCTATTTTGTATAAGAAAAATGCTAAAGCAGCCCAAAGCAGGATTGCCTCAAATTCACTTAAAATAAAATCTATTGGCGTAGAACCGGGACTTGTGTACAAAAATAGACCTAGAATTATTAATGTTGGAAATAAAAATATCACGTGTGGTTGTTTTTGATATTTTAGTGCTAGCTCTTGGGAAAGCCAAATTCCAATTAATGCACCCCACAAAAATGTAAGAAGGCTATACTGCCACAATAATAACGCAAAAATAACGTTAGCTCCTAAATAATAACTAACAAATTCTTTTTCCGACCACCTAAGAAATCTTGAAAAATTATAGAAAACGGGCATGGAAATGTACATCATCATCCCAGTAACATCTAACCAACCTCCCCATCCTGTATTGAACCCGTGCATAGCAAAACTGCCCATACCTACAGCTACGCATGAAATTCCGTATAATATGAGGAACCAACTTCGTGTTGAAAGAGAAGGCTTTCCTTTAATTGGATCATATTGAGCTAGCCAAAGTATGTACATTCCAACAAATACAAATGCTAAATTGGAAATTGTGTTTGTAGGTTCACGGATCCAACTCTCTCTAATTTTTTCACAATATCCTGAGGCACTTGTATTTGACCAACTAGAATCATTCAAAATATACATTAATCCATATATTAGAAAAATTGCTGTGATCGCAAAAAGTACTGAAAAAAACTCTTTTCTCTCCTGAATATACTTATTGTCGATCAAGATATCTTTATTTTCCTAACAAAGCCACAACCTTTACATTCATAATTCGGATATAAATCAGGATTGTTTGGAGAGGACCCATGCCAATGAAATGTGTATTTTCCACACTTAACACAATATGAATTCTGTTTGTATCCAGTATATGCATGAGGTCGTTGTTGCATTACTGGTGTAACTGGTATTTGAGACATTGAAGATGCTGTCGGTTGTGAAGAGGTAACTGGTGCTTCTGTTTTAGCTTCTTTTTCTGGACCTGCTTCACTAGGTCCTGAATCTATATCACCAGGATCTGTAATCAAAACTGCCACTACTGGGCAGACTTCTTCGCATGCTCTACAGACAATACAATCAGGTTCTCTAGTCATGATTGCTTTCTTATCTGAAGCTGGATGGTTTGGAGTATCGATCCAATCGAAAACATCAACCGGACAAGCTTCGATACAAGCCCCATCAGCTACACAAATATCAAAGTCGACAGCAACAACACTTCCCCATATACCTAACTTATCTGTTCCAATGCCACCATAAGAATCTGAGTCTTTAGCCCAAATTTGAATTGGTTCATCCTCCCCGTCATGGGTTGCAACTTTTGCATATGTTGTCAGGAAATTCTTGGCAATGTTCATTTAACTATAAACCTCACAACGTCATTTGGGAGGGGGTTTATTTCTTTACATAAAACTATTTTACTATAAAATACAGCTAGTCTTAAACTATGTTTTAAGATAGGCACTAGGAGAATAAATTATATTATTTAAAAAATTAAACCAAAATTTGAGAACAAATAAGCATTCAAACCACCTAGAAAAGTTAGGCAGCAGGACACTCCCTTTTTATACTCTAAACTTATTTTAAGCATATGAGAAGAAGACACATGCCAGTTAGTAGTGGTGAAATGCTAACACTTTGCGGCCACCCTGCAACCAAACAAGAATATCGTAGAATAAGAACAATGCGAATTGAAACAGTCACTTGTAAACGCTGTTTGAATCTGAATAATGCCAATATAGAAAAAATCGAAGAGATCAGTTACAAAACTAAAGATAGTATTGACAACAGAATTAGAATTGCCGTATCTAAAATAAAGGAAATAGAAGCCCACCTATCATAACTTTTTCGAGTAAATGAACCGGAATTGTCTTATTTGAGACACATCCGGTCGATATAAATAGAGAGTACTAGAATTACTGATGCCCAAAATAATGTGGGCACAGTTCTGTCGACTTTCTCGCGTCAGTGACATTGCTGTACCCGGGGGTGGAATTGGCGCCTGATCCTAAAATCAGGTTCCTTTTCCGGTGTACAAGTTTTGTTTTCCCGCGACATCTCGCCTGTTTTCCTGGCTTGCGTGCTTAGATCGTTTCCTCTTGGTTTTTAACTTGTTTCCCTCTTTTCCCGCTCAAATTGTTTCCCCCAGTGTCCTGGTTGTTTCCTTTTTTGCATTCAAAGATCGTTTCCCCTTAGTTTCCCAAGTCGTTTCCTTCTAGGCTTTTCCCTTACTCCTTGTATTGGCTTCATAACCCGAAGGTCACGTTTCCCAGAGTGCGGGAACTTTACATGGACAGGAGGAGTATATACTACCTTTCGGATACACTTAAATATGATGAGCGCAAGAATGTTATTTTGCACTTATTTTTTATAATTTTTCTACGACTACTTATTTTTCCAGATGTGTCCGGTATCATCCAGGTCAAAAATAGATTTAAGTAATTCATCTGAAAATTTCTTACCAATATCGTCTGCAGCATCAAAATACGATCTTAATGCACTCATATCAACATCCGATTTTTCAATATCAAAACCAACATTAACTTCAAAGTTAAAAATAACTTCGCTAGCTTCTTCATCTAAATGGAATGATTGAAGATAACCAGCCTCAACCAGTATTTCAGCTAAATCGATAAGTTTCTTGCCTCGTTCCGTGCTATAAATTTCAAACCTTACTTTAGGCATATGAATGGAATTAGATAATACTATAAATATATATTTGCCATCTTACAAACTTCATCAAAATGGGTTTTATCAACAGGTTGAACAGATAATCTTTGACCTCGTTTGATTACAAGCATCTCTTCCAAAGCTGGATTTTCTTTCAATTGATCTAAAGTCACCATTGCATCGAACTTAGTTACAGGCTCCATATCTATCAAAAACCATCTAGGTGCTTCTTTTGTAGCTTTAGGGTCATAATATTTGGACTTCTGGTCGAACTGAGTTATATCAGGATATGATTCTTTGCAAATTTTAGATATTCCTGCAATATGGGGTGGCTTTGTATTGGAATGATAATAAAGGACGATATCCCCAATTCGCATTTTGTCTCTCATGAAATTTCTAGCCTGATAATTGCGGACACCATCCCAATGCGTACTGCCGTCTTTCACTAAATCATCGAACGAGTAAACGTGCGGTTCACTTTTCATCAACCAATAGTTTGTCATTACTTAGCTAATTGATTGGCCTGTTTAACCCATTCGTCACGCTTAACTCTTCCTGGAAAGAATTCAATTGCAATATTCACTTCATCTTCTAACTTTGAGGTCATCTTAGCTATCTGTGCAAATTGATAGATTCCTAAAGCATTTAATTTCTTTTCAATGAAAGGGCCAATTCCTTTGATTACTTGTAAATCATCTTTAGACACAATAATCGAAGCTGCGACAAATGCTCTAGTTAATCCTGCAATACCAACCAACTCATTACCTTTCTTACTTTTCCAGGTAATAATTTCACTTCCGTCTACATCTGTGATAGTCGCTGTGCCTTTCTTTTCAAACTCAGAAGCATCTTCTAACTCAATCTCATTAGTATCCATCTCTACTGGTTTTGATAATTTACTACTTGTTGCTTTACCAATAACGTCGAAATCAATTTTCTCAGAACGTGCTTTAACTCTTTCAATTTCTTTCTGATTCTTTTCTTCTTTAGTCAATGGTACTTCTTCAGACTCTTCTTTAATGACTTCAACTGCCCAACTAAGATAAACTGAAGCAGTACCTAACTTGATTAGACCTTCATAATCTGCACCATCGACGCTTGGCTCATCATCTTTGAAATTGATACGGAATCTTATCTTACCATCTTCATCGGTCACAAGTGCAGATTGCCTTCCAACTTCATCGGGCTTAGCAATTAATGCAAATCGCTTACCATTTTGACCAAGTTCCAAATCTGACATGTTTACAATTCCTCCAGACTTCAAACCTGAAATCGTGATAACTTGTTTCGAAGAAATTTCCTCACCTGGTTTCAAGCCTTTAGCAGGAGTTATGACAAATGGATCCATCTTGGTTCCAAAACCGCCTTTGAATTTAGGTTTTGCTTTAGTATTCTCAGGTTCGGGATTTGAACTTAGAGCAGGAGTGGATGCTTCGGATTCTTCTGCTTTCTCAACTTTCTCGTCTTTAATGGTAACATTGATAATTAATTCACCAACATATTTCCCTTTGGAATGTTTCATTACAACTTCATAAGTATAATCTCCAGCCTTTTCAGGATGTCCCGAAATAATTCCAGTTTTAGAATCTATCTCTAATCCATTTAAATTGCCAGAAACACCATATGTGATTCTCTTGAGACCTTCTTTGTTTACAAGGCTAATATATTTTTTTGTATATTCATGTAAGGAAGGCACAGCTCGTAGCTTAGATTCATTATCTCCAATAACGTAGTGGATTTTATTTGGTTGGTATATCAATGAATTGTCATATCGCTTCTTTCCTAATGGAAATAATAGAAGTAAGAGAAGTAAAAGAGCCCAACAACACATCTCTTTCCAACTTCTGTCTGACCAAGATGTGTTACTTTCTGAAGCTAAGGCTTGTAACATATCATTCTGACCATCTCCGTCAGTATCAGCTGGATTACCTGTAGTTGAATTTGGATTGTACTCATCTCTGTCAAGGATTCCATCTCCATCTGCATCGCCATCTGGATCTGTTGGTGAAGGATCAAAATTATCTGGAATCGTATCTGCATCAGTATCTACAAGTAATGGATTTGTTCCATTGGCAATCTCATCTAAATCCGATAAGCCATCGCCATCATCATCTGTATCTGCATTATCTCCAGTACCATCTCCATCAGTATCGAACCATTCGGCTGAATTTGTTGGGAATACATCTGCACCGTCATCAAATCCATCATTATCATCATCAGTATCTGTACTATCTGGTATCTTATCTCCGTCAGTATCCAAAGGAGTACTTTCTGAAGATAAGGGATCTGAACCTTCTGCCACTTCTACAGTATCATTATAGCCATCACCATCATCATCAGTATCTGCATTATTTCCAGTACCATCACCATCAGTGTCTAACCATTCGGTTATATTTGTTGGGAATGTATCTGTCGCTACACAAATATCTGTGACATTCACTAGACCGTCACAGTAACCATCTCCGTCCGTGTCGGGATTAGTTGAATTGGTAGCAGGGTCTGAAGAGGTTTCATTGACATCTGATAAACCATCATTATCATCATCTAAATCTGCATTATCTCCAGTACCATCGCCATCGGCATCAAACCATTCGGTTGCATCTATTGGGAAAGTATCTGTTGCTACACAAACATCAACAATTGTAACGAAGCCATCACAATAACCATCATCATCAGTATCGGCTTTCAATTGATCTGTAGCGGGGTCTGAAGATGTTTCATTGACATCTGATAAACCATCACCATCATCATCTGTATCTGCATTATTGCCAGTACCATCTTCATCTGTGTCAAACCATTCGTTTTCATCAAGAGGAAATACGTCACCTGCGATACAAACTCCAACTGTTACTGTACCATCACAATAACCATCGCCATCTGTGTCTGGATTCAGTAAATTAGTTCCGTTAGCTATCTCATCTAAATCTAGTAAACCGTCATTATCATCATCCAAATCTTCAATCAATGCAGGTTCGGAAGTAGAATTACCATTCAATGTGTCTGGCATTCCATCACCGTCGGTATCAACCGAAGCTGCCGCATCTAATGGGAATGCATCTGGACCTGCTACACAGATTCCTTCGACACCTAAATCACCATCACAGAATCCATCACCATCTGTATCTGGATTTGTAACGTTAGTTCCAAGAGCATTTTCTTCACCATTGTTTAAACCATCATAATCTTGGTCACAAGCTGAGGAATTAAGGTTAGGATCACAACCATCTAGAGAGCCGTAACCATTCTCAATTTCCCAAATATCTGGGTAACTATCACCATCGTCATCAGTATCCTCATTATTTCCAATACCATCGCCATCTGTGTCTAACCATTCACTATCATCAAGTGGAAATGCATCATCGCTACCAGCACAGCCAGCAACTACAATTGGACCATCACAATAGAAATCACCATCAGTGTCCGAATCTAAAGGATCAGTTCCAATCACAATTTCTTCATCATCTGAAAGGCCATCATTATCATCATCAGTATCTGCATTATTTCCAATTCCGTCATCATCGGTATCCACCGTTTCATTAGGATTTGTTGGTAATTCATCAGGACCTTCAGAACAAATTTGAACATCATTTATAGTTACATTAACTGAACCATCACAAATTCCATCACCGTCTGTATCTGGATTAGTTGAATTAGTAACTGGATCTGATGAAGCTTCTGTAGTATCATCCAGACCATCGTTATCATCATCTGTATCTGCGTTGTTTCCAGTGCCGTCACCATCAGTATCAAACCATTCATTTTCATCTAGTGGAAATACATCGCCTGCAAGACAAGAACCGACAGTTACTGAGCTATCACAATAGCCATCTCCATCGGTATCGGGATTCAATGGTTCAGTTCCATTAGCAATCTCATCTAAATCAAGTAAACCATCATTATCGTCATCTAAATCCTCTACTAACGGTGGTTCTGAAGTAGAATTGCCAGTCAATGTGTCTGGCATTCCATCACCATCAGTATCAACCGAAGCTGCGGCATCAAATGGAAATGCATCTGGACCTGCTGCACAAAAATCCTTTACCGCCAAACCACCATCACAAATACCATCTCTATCGCTGTCGGGATGTTGCAGCGATTGAAGCCTGATTTTGTAGGTCTTGTTGACACTTCCGTTTGCATAAACGGTATAATCAGTTGAATAAAATAATTCGTCTGGAGTTCCTGTGATTGTTCCATTAGCTAATGACAAATTAGATGGTATAGTAGGAGATATCTCCCAAGTTGCATTCTCTCCGTCGTAATCAAAAGTAATTGGATTCATCGCCACATCTTTGTACAAGGTGTATGATGGAAGAATTGGAGTTATGTTTCCTATTTTGTAAAGAACTCTATATGTACATGGATAGGGACACGCTGCTTTGAAGAACAAAGTATCTTCCATGTGCGTAAAAAAAGCAGGACCTGAAACGACCGGGCCTGCTACTAGGAAAGTACCATTTGAAGTTCCATCAGTCTGGTACATTCTAGAACCTGAAGACTGATTCATACCGCCAAAATACAGAGTATCTCCAGTAGGCACAAGATAGGTATCTACCTGAACTCCGCCAGAAGACCCAGGGTTCAAATCCTTAACCATTACTGTACCTTCTTCTGTACCGTCGCTTTTCCACAATTCATAACCGTGCTCTCCATCATCGGCTACAAAGTAAAACATATCTCCAACTATGGTTGGAAAATGTGAGTTGGCGGCAATTACATCGCTGATAACTTTGACTGTACCTTCTTCTGTGCCATCACTTTTCCATAATTCAGAATCAAAGTTTCCTGCACTTCCATCAATTCCAAAAAAGAAAATTAAATCTTCTCCTACTGTAATTCTGAGGGGGCCAAATGAACCACTGCCTGGATTACTATCTTTGACCATAACCGTACCTTCTGCCGTTCCATCACTTCTCCACAACTCTGTACCAATATCACTTCCACTATACCCTGGAAAATACAAATGATTGCCGAAAACTACCATTTCACTCCCCGAGCCGAAGCCTGAGTTAGGACCTGGCCGAATATCCTTAACGAGATATGTGCCTTCAGATGTTCCATCTGTTCTCCATAATTCTTTACCTGTAGAATTGGGGGACCAAGTACCATTGTGAGCACTAAAATAGGCAATATTATCCAAAGTAATAAGCTGATGACCTGTGCCTAAACCCAGATGCAGAGGACGAGCCTTTCCGATAATATCGCTATCACTTTCGCCTGGAAAAATATCTTTGACAAGAACAGTACCTTCTGCGGTACCATCACTCTTCCATAATTCTCTCCCATGGTCTTCGTCCTCGGCTGTGAAAAGAAGCCCGTCACCGAATGGCGTCAAATAACGAGGGTCAGAGTCGCCATCAGGATTAATGTCTTTGACCAAAAATGTTCCATCTGCAGTACCATCGCTTCTCCATAATTCCTTACCATTAGTTCCATCGTTAGCACTAAAATAGGCAATACCATTAAGGACTGATTTAGTTCCAGCGCTGCTAGAATTTTCACCTGGATTAATGTCTTTGACCACAAATGTTCCATCTGCTGTTCCATTTGAACGGAAAAGTTCATTTCCTTTTTCAGCATCCCGATCTGTATAAAGCACGTAATCTCCCATTGAAGTTATTTGACTTGGACCACCACCATAATTATCCCAAATTAATTCTATTGCACCGCCGCCACCTCTAGCTCCACCATACTCAGGCAATTGCTGTAAAGGAGAAGAATCCTCTACAAAATTAGATTGATTTTCTTCAGTATCTGTTAAGACTATGACTTGAGCTACTAAGCTCAGAACGACTAACAATGATAAAATTTGCCTCGTGAACATAACTTTTTTTGGACAAAAACGGCCTTTATAACATTGCGCATCTACTTATATTTCTTCAATAACCGGATTTAAAATTAAAAATTATTCTTTTAGACGGACTGTTAGTTCCTTAGCCTGTTTAACCCATTGGTCACGTTTAACTCTTCCTGGGAAGAACTCAATTGCAATATTTACTTCTTCTTCTAATTTAGGAGTCATTCTAGCAATCTGAACAAACATGTAAATTCCTAAAGCATTAAGTTTTTCTTCAATGAACGGACCTATTCCCTTGATTACTTGCAAATCATCTTTAGCAACAACAATGGATGCTGCAACAAACGCCCTAGTTAATCCAGTAACGCCAATTAACTGATTGCCATTCTTGGTTGTCCAAGCAATAATTTCACTTCCATCTACATCTGTGATTGTTGCCGTACCTTTCTTTTCAAACTCAGAGGCATCTTCTAACTCAATCTCATGAGCATCCTTCTCTACTGGTTTTGATAATGTGCTGTTTGTGGCTTCACCAAGAATATTAAAGTCAATTTTTTCTGAACGTGTTTTGATTCGTTCAAGATCTTTTTGTTTCTTTTCTTCTTTGGATAATGGTACTTCTTCAGACTCTTCTTTAATGACTTCAACTGCCCAACTGAGGTAAACTGAAGCAGTACCTAACTTGATTAGCCCTTCATAATCTGCACCATCAGTACTTGGTCCATCATCTTTGAAGTTAACTCTAAACTTGATTTTCCCATCATCATCTGCAACAATAGCCGATTGCCTACCGACTTCATCAGGTTCAGAAACTATTGCAAATCTTTTGCCATTTTGACCGATGTCTAAATCCGACATGTTTACAATTCCGCCTGATTTTAAACCAGATATTGTGATAACTTGCTTTGAAGAAATTTCCTCACCTGGTTTCAAACCTTTAGCAGGAGTTATGACAAACGGATCCATCTTGGTTCCTGCACCTCCGCCAAACTCAGGTTTAGATAAGGTATTCTCAGGTTCGGGATTTGAACTTAGAGCAGGAGTAGATGCTTCGGATTCTTCTGGTTTCTCAACTTTTCCATCTTTGATAGTAACATGAATTAACAAATTACCACTGTATTTCCCTTTAGAATGATTCATTACAATTTCATAGGTATAATCCCCAGCTTTTTCAGGATGTCCCGAAATAATTCCAGTTTTAGAATCAAGATCTAATCCATTTAAATTACCTGAAATACCATATGTTATTCTCTTGAGGCCTTCTTTGTTTACAAGTTTAATATATTTCTTTGTATACTCGTGTAAAGAAGGAACTGCCCGTATCTTAGATTCGTTATCTCCAATGACATAGTTTATCTCATGTGGATCATAAACCAATGAATTATCATATCTCTTCTTTCCTAATGGAAATAATAGAAGTAAGAGAAGTAAAAGAGCCCAACAACATAATTCAGCAGGGCTTCTCTCAGAGTTATTAGTGCTTTCTGAAGCTAAGGCTTGTAGCATATCATTCTTACCATTACCATCTGCATCTGCTGGATCACCATCGCCACCTGGGTTGTATTCCTCACTATCTAATTTACCATCTCCATCGAAATCCCCATTTGGATCAAGAGGTAGTGGATCAAAATTATCCGGAATACCGTCATTATCGGTATCTTTGACTAATGGATTTGATCCAAATGAAATTTCTTCAGTATCAAGTAAACCATCGCCATCATCGTCCGTATCTTCTTCATTACCGATGCCATCACCATCAGTATCCGACCATTCACTACTATCGAGTGAAAACACATCATCTGTATCATTGTAACCATCTCCATCATCATCTGGATCTGTACTATCAGGATCAAAATCTCCATCTGTATCTAGAGGTATACTTTCGATATCCAGAGGATCTGAACCCTCGGCAATCTCAACTGTATCATTGTAACCATCGCCATCATCATCAGGATCTGCATTGTTGCCAGTACCATCTTCATCTGTATCAAACCATTCGGTATCATCTAGTGGGAATGCATCTGCAGTGTCATTGTAACCATCTCCATCATCATCTGGATCTGCATTGTCTCCAGTACCATCACCATCGTTGTCATTCCATTCAGTTTCATCTGTTGGGAATGCATCAATCGCTTCACAAACGTCTACAATTGTAACGTTACCATCACAAAAGCCATCATCATCTGTGTCTGGATCTAATGGATTTGTTTCACCTTCATCAATCGTTCCATTGCCATTAGTGTCTTCTACAACATCATCTAATCCATCACCATCATCATCTGTATCGGCATTGTTACCGGTGCCATCACCATCTGTATCAAACCATTCGGTTTCATCTGTTGGGAATGCATCAGGGCCTCCTTGGCAAATTAAGACATCATTGATTGTCACATTAACAGGACCGTCACAAAATCCATCGCCATCTGTATCTGGAAGTAATGAATCCGTTACGGGATCCGAAGATGCTTCCATAGTATCACTCAATCCATCATTGTCATCATCAAGATCCTCAATAAGTGCAGGATCTGATGTTGAATTACCATTCAAAGTATCTGGCATTCCATCACCATCGGTATCAATGTGAGCTGCTGCATCTAGTGGGAATGCATCTCCACCAATACAAACTCCAATCACCGTCAATGGGCCATCACAATATCCGTCTCCATCTGTATCTGGATTGGTTACATTAGTTCCTATTTCATTTTCTTCACCTTTCGGTAATCCATCATTATCTATGTCACAAACGGTTGAATTATCATCAGGGTCGCAGCCATTGAATGTATCGGTTCCATTAGCCACCTCATCAACATCAAGGAAATTATCGTTGTCGTCGTCAGGATCTTCATTATCTCCCATTCCATCTCCATCGTTATCATTCCATTCATTAGGATTCGTTGGGAAAGTATCTGTAGCATCACAAACGTCTGTGATAGTAGCTGGGCCGTCACAATAACCATCATCATCTGTATCTGGATCTAGTGAATCTGTAACTGGATTTGAATTCTGCTCTTGAACATCTGTAAGATTATCGCCATCGTCATCAGTATCTGCGTTGTTACCAATACCATCTCCATCAGTATCTAACCATTCGTTAATATCATCTGGAAAATCATCTAAATTATCTAGATAGCCATCACCGTCAGAATCGATATAATAAGTTGAAAGACTTATTGCAGTTTTGTAAATGTTGTCGTTGATTAGAGCAGTAACTGTATAATTTATGTTGGAGATTTCCACCGAGGGTGTACCGCTGATTGTACACGTGCTGCGGTCAATATCAAGGCCAGTTGGCAATTCGGGTGAAACTGAACAAGTAGCTCCAGTAACATTAGCCATACTGTCCGTCAAGGATTTATCCTCTGTCAAGAAAGAATATGGAGTAGCAACCAGCGATGGTGAATTGACTAATCCACTGCCGGATGTGGTGCCGTCACCAATTTGACCATGGCTTTGCCGTCCCCAACAATAAATCGAACCATTTTCGATTAGAACACAAGAATGGTCTCCGTGGCTTTCAATAGCTAATTTCGTTAGATTATCACCAAAAATTTTAGTTGGAAGCGATTCAAAATCTGAACCTGAAACATGATCTGAACCTTCAGTCTCCCTTCCAAGCTGTCCGGCATTATTTCTACCCCAGCAATAAACTGAATTATTGTCAAGTATCGCACATGTATGATCGTCACCAGTTCCTACAGCAACTGCAGACCGACTGCTTGGCCAATTACTCTGATTTACCAAAGTAGGGACTAGGATTTTATCAGGACTGTTTGAGCCAGTACCTACTTGTCCTTCATCATTCTTACCCCAACAAACCAACGAACCAGTATCGAGTATTGCACAAGTGTGATCCACATTACTCGAAATGGCAATGGCCGGTCCACCAAGCGGTTGAGTAGGTGTAGGCAAATAACGATCTGTAGTCGTATCGTCCCCAAGTTGCCCTAATTGATTGCCCCCCCAGCACGAGACTGTACCATCATCAAGCAATGCACAATGATGTAAACGTCCTGATGTAATCGCTACCGCTTTTCTATCATCTGATAAATCGGCACCACCAAACATACTATTCATATTAGTTACACTTGAAACATCCCAATCTGAGATATCCTGATTGAAACTGGTAGCAGAATAAAACATACTATTCATATTAGTTACACTTGAAACATCCCAGTCTGAAATATTGCCATTAAATGTGCCTTCATTGTAAAATAATTCAGACATATCGGTAATCAATGACGTATCCCAGGTGTTGATCTCACCATAAGTAGAATTTGCACTATCAGAATCATCTATCCATTCATCTACAGCAGTTTTGAGTTCATCTTTTGTTTCAGGTTGAAAAGATGATGAGCAATATCCATCCCAATCATATTCCCAATTATCATTAGAACTGAATGAGGTATGAATTGCACATTTATTATCATCTGATAAATCATCTATATAATCAAACATATAACTCATATCAGTTACACTTGAAACATCCCAGTCTGAGATGTCCTGATTGAAACTCTCTGCAGAATAAAACATATACCTCATATCAGTTACACTGGACACATCCCAGTCTGAAATATCACCATTGAAGCTAGTAGCAGAATAAAACATATCATGCATATCAGTTACACTTGAAACATCCCAATCTGAAATATTACCATTGAAACTATCAGCATTAGCAAACATATCATTCATCTCAGTTACACTTGAAACATCCCAGTTTGAGATATCTTGATTGAACGCAGACGAAGCAAACATATAATCCATATCAGTCACATTTGAAACATCCCAGTCTGAAATATTTTGATTGAAACTGGTAGCAGAATTAAACATATACTGCATATTAGTTACACTTGACACATCCCAGTCTGAAATATCCTGATTGAAACTATTATCATATCTAAACATATAACTCATATCAGTTACACTTGACACATCCCAGTCTGAAATATCCTGATTGAAACTATTAGCAAAATGAAACATAACTGCCATATCAGTAACACTTGAAACATCCCAGTCTGAAATATCACCATTAAATGTGCCTTCATCGTAAAATAATTCAGACATATCGGTAATCAATGACGTATCCCAGGTGTTGATTTCTCCATAAGTAGAATTTGCGCTATCAGAATCATCTATCCATTCATCTACTGCAGTCTTGAGTTCATCTCTGGTTTCAGGTTGAAAAGATGATGATGATGATGAGCAATATTCATCCCAGTCATATGGCCAGTTACCATTAGAACTGAATGAGGTATGAATGTAACATTTATTATCATCTGATAAATCATCGGCACCATCAAACATACTACCCATATTAGTTACACTTGAAACATCCCAATCTGAAATATTACCATTGAAACTATCAGCATCATAAAACATATACTCCATATCAGTTACACTTGAAACATCCCAATCTCCAATCCGTTGATTGAATGAGTCTGCCTGTGAAAACATATACGGCATATCAGTTACACTTGAAACATCCCAATCTGAAATATTACCATTGAAACTCTCAGCACCATTAAACATACCTTCCATATCAGTTACACTTGAAACATCCCAATCTGAGAGGTCCTGATTGAAACTGGAAGCATAAGCAAACATATACAGCATATCAGTTACACTTGAAACATCCCAGTCTGAAATATCCCGATTGAAACTCTCAGCATAAGTAAACATATGATGCATATCAGTAACACTTGAAACATCCCAGTCTGAAATATCACCATTAAATGTGCCTTCATCGTAAAATAATTCAGACATATCGGTAATCAATGACGTATCCCAAGTGTTGATTTCTCCATAAGTAGAATTTGCGCTATCAGAATCATCTATCCATTCATCTACAGCAGTCTTGAGGTCATCTTTTGTTTCAGGTTGAAAAGATGATGATGAGCAATATTCATCCCAGTCATATGGCCAGTTACCATTAGAACTGAATGAGGTATGAATGTAACATTTATTATCATCTGATAAATCATATGTATTAGCTGCAAATGGGAAAGTATATGTGGGTGAGAGTTTATCTATTGTTGAATTATCTCCAACTTGACCCCATTGATTATCTCCCCAACAAGAAACTGAACCGTTATCAAGAATAGCACAAGCACTTGTAAAAGCTACTGAAATTGAAGTGGCAGAAAGCTCTGATCCTGTTATGTTAGTAAGCTCAGGAACAGAATGCGCAACTTGGTCTCCATTACCCATTTCACCATCCATATTTACACTACCCCAGCAAGCAACTGAACCATTGTCCAAGAGAGCACAAACATTGTAATTGCCTGCATCTATGGCAACAACTGACCTATTGTCTGGCATAGGTGCCGTTAGAATTGGCTCACCCGAGTCTGCTGTATCGCCGTTTCCTAGCGTATTGAGGAAACCGCGCCCCCAACAGGCGACTGACCCATTCTCTACGATTGCACAAGTTGAGCGGACCGCCAAACCAATATTTTGGTTAACCAACGTACCAGCAGACTTCAAATCATACTGGAAGGTGATGTTTACCATAGGCTCGTTTATAGCAAGATTTGCACTATCTACACTTGAGAATAGTGGGTAGGATGGTGTTGGGGAAAAACCAGAACTTACATTATGTAAAATCCAAAGATTACCATCTCCATCATTAGCACCAGAAAATACTAAATGATCTCCAAAACGCAAAAAATTTCCGCCTCGACCTATACCTGTAGGATTTTCTCCATTAATCGAAGTACTATTGACTTTGATAGTTCCCTCTTCAGTACCATCTGTTTTCCATAACTCATGAGGGTATTCTTCGCACCAGCCGCACGGATTGCCGGTCTTTGCTCCGAAATAGAAAATATCGCCTGAGCCTGCAAATATCTCTTCTATATCAGAATCACCATCTGGATTAAGATCTATAACTAAATGCGTACCTTCTGTAGTACCATCTGTCATCCATAATTCTTCATCGTGTTCTTCAGTATCTACAAGAAAAGCCATTTTAGATTCTCCAACTGCAACCCCACCTCTGTATCTGAAAGCAAGCTCATTATTAGTGAAGTTAGTGACTTGTACAGTACCATTCTCTGTACCGTCAGATTTCCAAATATTACGTTTATTGTCTATTTCAGCTTCAAAGTAAAAAGAACCCTGCATAATTGAAAATTTTTGGTTACCCATTGGTTGATTTGAAGCAAAATTTGAAGATGGATTCGAAGGTCCAAATGCTGAGACAAAAGAACCTGTCGAGCCGGGAACTATATCTTTAACTAGAGAAGTACCATTTTCAGTGAGATCAGATTTCCATAATTCCCTTCCAGTATTATTTCCAAAAGCTGAAAAATACACATAATCATTGAAAATGGTCATGGACCTGGGACCACCACCATAATTACCTGGCCAAAAATCTACGGCTAATGTTGTACCATTCTCAGTACCATCTGTAGTCCAAAGTTCTTGACCATTGTCTTCATCTTCGGCGCTGAAGTAAAGTTTGTCATTGAATACTGTAAAGTATGATGGATTACTACTATCATGTTGATTTCCAGGATATATATCTTTAACTAAATGTGTACCTTCTGTAGTGCCGTCACTCTTCCATAATTCCGAGCCATTGGTGCCATCGTTAGCGCTAAAGTAAATGTGATCTTCCCAAAGTATTAAATTACTTAAGGTTGAAGAATCTGACCCTTCTCTAATATCTTTGACAATGTATGTTCCAGATTCAGTGCCATCTGTCCTCCATAATTCTGGACCTGCCACATCAGTTCCATCGTCAAGTCGAAGATACAAAACATCATTCCACCAAACATGGGGAATATATGCATAGAACTGGGATGTGGATATGCCATTATGTTGATCTCCTGGATTGAGATCTGCAATCATAGATGTGCCAGTAAGCGTCCCATCGGTCACATGTAATTCGTAGCCTTTACCGGCCCCTCCATAAGTAGCGTTGCTGGTGTATTTTGCTGCAAATATTATTATTTCTCCGTTCGTAAAGGAAGTACCATGGCAATTACAACCAGAAGAACCAAAATTTGTAAACGGAATTGATAAATTGGATGGTTCGCCTGTTCTAGCTCCATTCTGCTCTGACAATTCTTCCAAAATTGAGGAGTCTTCAACTACTACCGATGAGTAGGAATCTGTGTCCACCACGACGAGCGCCTGAGAAATAAAACTCAGCACAACTAGCAATGAAATGATGCGCTTTGAAAACATAACCTTTATGACACAAAAAACTACCTTTATATTAATTGAGTATAAACTTAGATTTCTTCAAGAACCGGATTTATACTATAATCTTCTTTTATAGTTAAGCCCGACTATTGCTAAAACACTTGCAATTGGCATCAAAATATTAGAAATATATAAAGTGATATTTACGACCCAATATTCAATAGATTAGATATGTCACCCGGAATCGACTTGACTGAGGTAAAAATTAATTTTGACAAAGTTGGGGAACTTCTTGAATTGGCCGATTGTCGTGCATTGTCAAAAATAGAAGTCCTTTCCGGCGGTTGGGCGAATTTAAATTATCTAGTAACATGTGATGATGGGGCAAAAGTCGTACTGAAAATTTGGCGAGAAAAAAACCCTGATGAGGTTCAAAAAATAAATTCAAATATAGATTGGATTGCAAAACACGGAGTATCAACGCCAGCCCCACTCAAATTGAAAAATGGGGAAAGCATGATTGTTGTCGATGGTTTTGCTTGGATTCTGATTCCATTCATCAATGCTCCATGGATTTCACAAGATGTGACCTCATTAGAATCTCTTGGCCTTGCCATCGCAAGTCTCCACGCCGTCCCTAATGAAGGACATTTTGGGACTTATTATTCAATGGGGGTTGATATTTGGCCGGAACTTTTTGAACGCGCAGAATCTGAAGATAAATGGTCGCCGTTCCTAAGAATGTTAGAAGAAGAATTTATTAAATTAGATAAAAAAATCCCTTTAAATTTACCCAAAGGCGTGATTCATGGCGATTTGTTTCAAGACAATATATTAGGCCACCCTGGCAAAGTTTTAGCGATTATTGATTTTGAGGATATTTGTTTTAACATATTGGCAATCGATTTGGTTGTAGCATTCATCGGATGCTGCTGGATTAATGAAAAACCGGTCGAAGAATTGTGGTTTTCACTATTATCTGGCTATGAATCGATACGCCCACTTTTACCAGAAGAAAGAGATGCCTTACCGGAATTATACAGGTATGCCAGCCTCTCGGTTGCTGCTTGGCGCTATCGGAAATTTATCTTGGATGAAGAAGATTCAGAACATGCAGGAAGATATTTATTGATGATTAAAAGATTAGAAGAATCAGTTGAATTTCTAACTGAAATTCGAAAATAAATTAAGAAAAAAAGGAGGCTTGTATGTCAGTAGCCATTGAACAACATAACTTTTTTCAGACAAAAACTGTCTTTAGAATATTGTGTATCTACTTATATTTCTTCTAATCTTGATATTATTTTCTTTTTGGTTCCTGAAGTTGACAAACCTTGTCCTTTAGCTAATTCGATAAGTTTTGCTTTAGTCATCGAATTGTAGTCCGATTTTTCAACAACCACTTCGTCTGGTTCCTCTTCCACCGGTTCTTCAACAACCACTTCTTCTGGTTCCTCTTCTACCGGTTCTTCAACAACTACTTCTTTTGGTTCCTCTTCTACCGGTTCTTCAACAACCACTTCTCTTAATTTGTAGTTCTCTTCCAATTCCCTTTCTTTATCTTCAAATTTGAATTTTATCTCTTTTTCAAAATTAACAAATTCTCTCTCTTTGGCTTGTAAAGCTGAAACCATTTCAGCTTCAAGCTCTTCTATTTTCAAATCTTTAGCGATTTCAAGCTCCTTTAACTTATTCGACATATCATTTTGAACTTCATCCATATTCTGAGTTTTATTGAATTCAAGCTCTCTAAGTTTAGTTTCCATTTCCTCTCTTAAATCATTAATTATTGAATTTTTCTGATCTATTTTTAATTCATATGTTTTCTTAACTTCAGCTTGATCCTTTGAAAATTTGCCCTTTACGGAATCAAAATCCGATATTAAACTTAACTCTTTGAGATTATATTCTTTTTCGAAAACTTCTCTTTCTTGGGATAAACTATAATCTAAATCTTGTTCTCTTTTCAATACATCTTCTTCTCGAAGTAAAAGTTGGGCAACTGTACGAGGTGGTGCAAATTCACCCCTCTCAGGGACAACCATTTTTTCCTTTAGTGTATTGGCAACTTCAATTCGAATATTAGTCGAATATTCACCACCTAAGAATCTCATTTTAACTTCGGAAGTATGATTTCCAACTTCCATTGGAAATCCTGAAATTAGTCCGGTATTCGGATTTAATTCAAGACCTGTCGGTAAATCTGGATACAACCTATATCTAATATTAACAAAGTCATCATATCTGACTAAACCTAACTTTGTAAGAAGTGGATCAAGTAAAGGTTCTAATTTAACTATTGGATCATTTCTATCCTTTACAAAAAAGATATAACTAGGAGAATAATAAAACGGATTTCTATGTTTTTTAAATATTATTAAAGACAATAATAAGGCTAAACCAAAAAAAAGGTTGTAATAAAACTCATCGGGACCTTTGAATACATCTTTATAATCAAAAAGAAAAGTAATGATTCCAACAATTATAATAAAAATAAAATTATCCCTTAGTAAATCTAATATTTTTTCAGGGGTAATATCAATTTTTTGAATTTTCATCCTCATCTTCCTCTGAAGATATTCCTTCCTTTATACCTTCATCAAAGGCAGCTTTAGATTTACCCATACTTTTGGCAAGCTCTGGCAACTTTTTAGCTCCGAAAAGAAGTAGAACTACGGCGCCGATAATTATTGCCTCAGTGGTGCCAATCATACATTCCTACCAGTGGCTAGGTAAATTAACCTTCCGGGGGAAGGTCCAAAACCCCACCCCAATTGAAGTATTGTGGTCAAAAAGGCAGCTTACGATGATATCGTGGACAATTTGAGAAATCAATTCTGGATTTTTCTAGTCATAACTGTCCTAATTTTTGGTATTGTATTTAATTTCGCCCCAGATATTATTGGATGGCTTGGAGATAAACTATTACCAGAAGATGCAACCCTAATCTATCTATCTCCTGCTGAATATTTTCTTCTAAAAATGAAAGTTGCAGGCTATACAGCCATCTCAATTATTTCTATTGGAATATTGCTTCAAAGTTGGCATACTATTCGAAAGAGAACCTTACTTCCTGATCTTGGTTTGGGAAATCTATTCCTAATTCTTGTAATTTCATTATCTCTGTTCATTACAGGAATGTTATATTCTTTAGAATTAATGTTGCCAACTGTCTTAGAATATTTACAGAATGATGCAGCCAGTGCAGGACTTGAAACTACATACAGTCTCAGTGCTTTCTACCATTTTGTCTTTCTCTTGACATTCTCTTTGGGAATTACTTTCCAGTTACCTCTAGTTGTGATGTTTATACTAAAATTAGAATTGGCTACTGTAGAACAATTAGCTGAATATCGAAGTCATTTACTTGTTATTTTCTTTATCTTGGCTGCGATGATAACTCCACCTGATGTAATATCACAATTTTTACTTGCAATCCCATTAATGATACTATACGAAGTTTCAATTGTTATTGGGAAAGTAAGCTAACTAATTATTAGGATAAGATTTTTCTATCCATTCAAATAAATTTGCAATAATTAAATGTAAAACATCTTTAATATATCGCCATAGTTAAATATATTTATGAATAAATGTGGATGTGGCAGATCTCCGACTGGCTTTTGCAAAGGCTGGCACGGACTGTCTAAAGAAGAATACGATGTACAATTGAAAGAATACCAGGAAAATACAGAAGAATAATAATCTGACTACCTGATATTAAATAAAATTAAAACTCAACTTAATTAAAGACATTGATTGAATGTATTACATCTCATTCAAAAAATGGGCTTAGTTATGGAAATTGGAATACACACCTTTGCATCTGCCAATTTTAAGGATAAAAATGGAAATCAAATTCCTAATGATCAAGCCATAAACGAATTAATTGATAGAATTGTATTCGCCGACAAAGTTGGAATAGATGAAGTTGGTATAGGTGAACATCATAGAAAAGAATTCCTAGATTCTGCTGCACACATTACTTTAGCTGCAGCTGCTGCAAGAACTAAAAATATTAGATTGGCGAGTTCAGTTACTGTCCTTAGTGCTGCAGATCCGGTAAGAGTATTCCAAAATTTTGCCACACTAGATTTAGTTTCAAATGGTAGGGCTGAAATCATAGCTGGCCGAGGTTCATTTACTGAAGCTTATCCTCTTTTTGGTCTCAGAATGAAAGATTATAATGGCCTTTATGCTGAAAAACTAGATTTATTACTAAAAATCCGAGATAATGAAATTGTTAATTGGTCCGGTAAATTTAGACCTGATTTAGTAGAACAAGCAGTCTATCCTAGACCCATTCAAGACCCACTACCAATTTGGGTTGGTGTTGGAGGCACTCCTGAATCCTTTGTTAGAGCTGGCGTACTTGGATTGCCATTAATGATTGCTATAATTGGTGGAGAAACTCATCGTTTTGCACCACTCGTAGAATTGTATAGAAATGCAGGTGAAAAAGCAGGACATGATCCTGAAAAATTAAAGGTTGGAGTACATTCTCTAGGATATGTTGCTGAAACAAGAGAACAAGCTATCAATGACTTCTTTCCAGGTTATGCTGAATCATTCACCCGAATTGGAAGAGAAAGAGGCTGGCCACCCGTTACAATGTCACATTTTGAATCTCAAATTGGGCCTACAGGTGCATTAGTCGTCGGAAATGTGGAAGAAGTTGTTGAAAAAGTTCTACGCCACAGTGAGGCATTAGGTGGACTTTCAAGATTTAGCTTTCAGTTAGATGTTGCTGGTTTAACACATGAACAACTAATGAATGCCATTGATTTACTAGGAACTAAAGTTTCACCGTTAGTAAATAAATAGGGCCGGTATTCCCTACTTCTTGTCCAGTCCGATGATGCGTCAGTACCACGCCATAAAACGTGAAAATCCCGATTCAATTCTATTATTTAGAATGGGGGATTTTTATGAAACATTTGGCGACGATGCAGTAGTTGTTGCCAAAGATTTGAATATTACTTTAACTGCCAGAGATAAGAATTCTGATAATCCCATTCCATTAGCTGGAGTACCTTATCATGCACTAGATGGCTATCTTGGGAAATTAATCAAAAAAGGACATAGAGTCGCTATCTGTGAACAACTAGAAGATCCCAAAAGTTCAAAGGGTATCGTAAGAAGAGGAGTTACTAGAATAGTAAGTCCAGGAACTGTTGTTGAAGGTACTATGCTGAGTAATTCCAATAATTTCTTAGCATCCATTAATGAAACTGATGATGGCCTTGGTCTAGCAATAATGGATATTTCTACTGGTGAATTTGCTACTGCTCAATTTGCAGATAGAGAATCATTAGAATCTGAAATGATGAGATATTCACCTTCGGAAGTTATTGTTCCTGAAGGGAATGAGCATATTGAAAATTGGATGATGGCTCTCGGAGTAAATACAACTCCACAGAAAGCAGATGCATGGATGTATCCAGTTGCTAAGAAAACATTAGAAAAAAGATTTGGAAGTGTTGAAGAATTAAAAACATATCCAATGGCAGTTGCAGCAGCTGGATCAATCTTGTCTTATGCTACTGAAACTCAATTTAGTGAATTACCACATCTAAGGCCACCTTCTTTGATGATTAAAGCAAAAACTATGACTTTGGATGCTGTTACATTACGAAATTTAGAAATCGTACGTACTATTGGCGATTCTTCGAAAGACACTCTTTTTGCAATTGTAAACAAAACTTCAACAGCCGGAGGTTCACGAAGACTAAAAGATTGGTTTTTGAGACCATTGTATGACTTAAAAAAGATAAATGAGAGACATGATGCAGTTCAAGAATTATTTGAAAATACACTAAGTCGAAGAGAAGTACGAGATATTCTGAAAGGATTCCAAGACGTTGAACGATTATTATCAAGATTAGGACATGGTTCAATCTCACCGAGAGACTTGGATAGTCTGCGCTTTAGTCTAAATACAGTTAAAGAATTGAAACAATTTCTTGCAGAAGAACCACTCAAATCTAAACTAATGAAAAAATTAGTTAAATCTATCGATGTACATAAACAAGTTTCCAAGAAATTAATGGAAGCTATCGTAGAAGAACCTCCCTTAGTTCTTAGAGATGGTGGGATTTTCAAGAAGGGGTACTCTAAAGAATTAGATGATTTGAGATCAAAGGCCACCAGTGGGCGTGAATGGGTTATTGCTCTTGAAGCTGAAGAAAAGAAAAAAACCGGAATACCAAAACTGAAAATTGGATATAATAGAGTATTTGGATATTATTTAGAAATTCCAAAAGCATTTGCTAATAAAGTACCTGAAAGTTACCACCGAAAACAAACTGTTGCTGCCGGTGATCGATATATTACACCTGAACTCAAAGAAAAAGAAACCTCTATTCTAAGAGCTGATGAACGTTCTCAAGCTCTTGAAGCTGAACTATTCAAAGAATTAAGAGAATGGGTAATGGAATTCTTAGGTTCACTACAAGCAACAACAATGGCCATCTCTAGAATAGATGCAATTTGCTCGTTAGCTGAAGTTAGCCAAGCGAATAATTATGTTAGACCCGAAATGTCAGATGATGGTGCACTTTCAATATCAGATGGAAGGCATCCAGTAATTGAAGTTCTGAGAGAAGGACAATACATTCCCAACAGTTTACAATTGGATAATAAACAAAGACAATTGATGATTTTGACAGGACCAAACATGGGTGGTAAATCTACCTATATGCGGCAAACGGCTCTAATCTGTGTAATGGCTCAGGCGGGTTGTTTTGTTCCCGCTTCTTCTGCAAGATTAGGTATGGTTGACCGTGTTTTTACACGAGTTGGTGCACACGATGATCTAGTTCATGGCCATTCTACATTTATGGTTGAAATGTTGGAGTTAGCCAATATTTTGAGAAATGCCACTACTGATAGTTTAGTTTTATTGGATGAAATTGGTAGGGGAACATCAACTTTCGATGGTTTAGCATTAGCATGGGCCGTTTCTGAGCAATTACATGCTGAGAAAGGTGTAAAAACATTGTTTGCTACTCACTATCATCAATTAACTGATGTTGCAAAGATATTGGACAGATCTGTAAATTGCCATATGCAAGCCAAAGAAGATGGACATGAATTGACATTACTTCATAGAGTGGCTGAAGGTCCTACGGATGCCTCTTTTGGTATCCATGTTGCAAAAATGGCAGGAGTTCCAGAAGAAGTTCTAGCTAGAGCTCGCAAAGTTCTAGAAAATCTTGAACAGGGAACTACTATTGAAGTATCCAAAGCAGGTCCCGTACAATCTGTTTTTAGCCCTAATTTTGGAGCAAGATCCGAAATTAAAGAAAATCCAGTTATCAATGAAATAAAGAAAATGGATTTGATGAACTTGACTCCTTTACAAGCTTTAGAAAAATTACACGACATTCAGCAGAAACTGCTCTAACCAATTGTTAAAATTATCGTCTTGGAATTGGGATTTTCAGACGTATCACTGGCTGTGAAAACAAAACTGTAAGATGCAATATCTAAACCATTTTCAAAATAATAGTAATACAAACTATTGCCTTCTATTCCAAATTCATTATCAGCTTCAACTTTCTCCATTAACTGGGAATTAAGAAAACCATTAGTTCCTTTACTTGCTGAAAATTGAACATCACCTACTTCCAGATTATCTTTTACTGAAATTACTAGTACAAATGGCGTGTCAATTCCAATAACTTCAGTTTCATTCCACTGCCCATCCATTTCAACATAGGTTTCAATTTGCTGAAATTTAGGCTTAGCAATATCGTTGAAGGGAGGATTTGAGAGTAAAATAATTAGTCCTAGCCAGGCCATGAAAGACATTATCATTGGGCCAAACCAGTTTTTTTTTTCAAATTCACTAGTATCAAAGAACAATGGAAGAATTTTAATTAAACCAAAAGGTGCTACAAACCCAATAAACATTACAGAGCCACCTATTGGGGTCATTCTTACTAGAGAATAACAAATTATAGCAATAATAAATGCATAAAAAACTGAAAATATTGTAATTATAGAATCTCTAGTCTCTTTTGCACGATATTCTTCTTTATTAAATTCAGGAAACGAAAAAATTTCTTCGCGTTTATCCTTTTTCTTTGACATTATGCGCCCATAATGGAGGTTAAATAAAGCCCCTTGTGGAGTCCAACCTACCTAGGAACCTATGGCACAAAAGAAGACGGAGACCGAAGAAGATATGCCAATAGAAGAAGCAAAGGCAATAGAACCTGATTTTACAGGCATGCCAATTGAAGTTCATATTAGGCGCCATTTCCAATTTATCGTCATTCTAAGTATATGTTTATTTCTAGGATATATTGTATTTGCATTAACTCTTCTGGCTTGGGTAACTGCCACTAGATGGGCTGATAATGAAGGTTATTTAGAAAAATACAATATGGATCTTGTTTGGGGTCGCTCATTCTTGATGTGGAGAACCGATTGGGGTAAGGGTTTCATAGAGAATCTCTCTCAATATAGGACCTTTTGGAAAAGAGTGGGAGATGTTTGGGTTGTAACTGTTTTCACAATTATGGTCTTTATGTTCTTGCTACTTTTATGGCAAGCTACACTAGCTTGGCAAATTCCTAAAAGTGCTTCTGTTTCACCCAAGATGATGATTGGATTACCTGGACTTAATCCCGTAATTCCTCTTTGGTATGGTATATTAGCATTAGCCATTGCAATGGTTGTTCATGAATTCAGTCATGGAATTCTAAGTCGTGTAGCTGACGTCAAAGTCAAAGCATTAGGTTTACTTCTTTTCGTTTTCCCAGTCGGAGCTTTTGTTGAACCCGATGAAGAAGGAATGAAATCTATGAAGAAATGGGAAAGAATGAGGCTCTATGCTGCAGGGCCTGGAAGTAATATGGTGGTTGCAATTATTTGTTCTCTTATGTTTTCTTGGGTAATGGTTTCTTCATTGGAACCGTCAAATGAAGGTGTCCTTTCAGCAAGTGTTGTTATGGATTATGGCGGTGAAGAAGCTGGGCTTGAACCTTGGATGCTGATAACTGCAGTAAATGATCAAGAAATAACAAATGCAGAAGACTTCAGTGATGTCCTAAATGATACTTATGTCGGACAAGTTGTTAATGTTTCAGTATTAAACAAAGGCAATCCTGACACATATCAAGTTACTTTATCTGATAAAGGAAGTTATTATCTGAAATATTATCCCGATAGTTATGAACCTTGGATGTCTGGAAAAGGGTTCATGGGTATTGCTGTTGTAAATCCTGAAGTCATAACTGAAAATTTAGCACATCCTGGAAATAGTGGAAACGCAATGTTACAATATATTACTCTACCTTTCCAAGAATTACAACCTTTTCCTGAACACTTTACAGCCCTCTTTGAACCTACTGGAATTGTAGGAATATTACCAGATAGTATATTCTGGATTTTAGCTAATTGTTTTTACTGGATTTTCTGGCTTAACTTGATGGTTGGACTAACTAATGCCCTACCAGCAGTACCGCTAGATGGAGGATTCATATTTGCCGATGGAGTAACTGGTATCTTAGATAAAGTCAAAAAAAGCTGGTCTAAAGAAAAGAAAGAAGCAATCGTTGATAATTTAGTTGGTATTCTGGCTTTCAGTGTTCTTTTCCTTGTATTTTGGCAATTGATTGGGCCAAGGCTTGTTGGAGTAGACCCCGTAATATTAGATGCAAATATCAATGCTTCTGGTACTGAGGGCTTCAATGGAGATATGTTCACATTTGACGCTTCTGGATCTGAAGGTACTTTTGTATCCTATGAATGGGAATTCGGAGATGGAAATTCAGCAACTGGAGAAAGTGTGAGTTATAACTGGTCCGAAGGAGGGGTTTATTTTGTTGTTTTGACAGCTAAAGATGCTGAAGATCGGCAAAGTGTAGAGTTTCATCAAATGATTATTGATTATACTGGAGAAGGGAGTGGTGAAGTTGGAGGCGGACAGGAAGACACTGTTAGTGCAACTGTTAATCCTTATGTTAATAAAATAAAAATTTCTGGAAATATAACTGGCGATAATGGATTACCACTTGTAGCTTCAGATGTAACTATAACGATAAACGGGCCTTCAGGAACTGAATTTACAGAAACTTACTCTGTAAATAATGGTCAACGGCAACCTTTTACTTTTAATATTGATAGTGGAGAAATGGTTGGGGACTGGGAAATTATTCTAGAGGCCAACGGTGCAACCTCTGATTTTACTTATGAATATGATTGGTTTAATTATTTTCAATCAAGTAACTGAAACTTTAATAATAGATACCATTTTTGGTAAATATTAACTCAGGATGATTTTGAATCCTACCGATGTGAAAAACAATGAATAATGACCCAGTGCCACTGAAAGCTGTACATCATGTAGAGTTTTGGGTGGGTAATGCAAAGCAAGCCGCTTATTTCTATAGAAAGGCGTTCGGATTTAATCAAGTAGCCTATTCTGGTTTGGAAACTGGAAATCGCGATAGAGCTAGCTACGTGTTGGAGCAAGGTAAGATAAGAATGATATTTTCTACGCCGCTAAACAGCAATAATGAAATGTCTGAACACATTAAAGCCCACGGAGATGGTGTCAAAGACATTGCATTCCATGTAGATGATGCGAAAGCATGCTACGAGGCTTGTATTGCTCGTGGTGCTAAAAGTGCAGGAGAACCTGAAAATATTAGTGATGATAATGGAAGTATAACTAAAGCTTCAATCTACACTTATGGTGAAACTATACATTCATTCATTTCACACAATGACTATAGTGGACCTTTCCTCCCTGGATTCCAGGAAAAGATAATAGAAGGTAATACAGTCGGATTAAGATTTATTGATCACATTGTAGGCAATGTTGAATTAGGGAAAATGAACGATTGGGTAAAATTTTATGCAAACATAATGGGTTTCACACAGCTTCAGGCATTCAGTGATGATGATATCTCTACCGAATATTCGGCATTAATGTCTAAAGTTATGGAAAGTGATAATGGAAGAATTAAATTCCCAATTAATGAACCTGCAGAAGGTAAGAAGAAATCACAAATTGATGAATATCTAGATTTCTACCAAGGTCCCGGCGTACAACACATTGCTTTATTGACTGATGATATCATAAATGCCATAACCAAACTCAAAGAAAATGGAGTCGAATTCTTAGAAGTACCTGACACTTACTATGATAATTTGGCTAAAAGAGTTGGAAACATCGATGAAGATATGGAAGTATTGAAAAAACTAAAAATCCTTGTAGATCGTGATGATGAAGGATATTTACTACAATTATTCACAAAACCTGTAGAAGATAGACCTACTGTTTTCTATGAAGTTATTCAAAGAAAAGGTTCGAAAGGATTTGGAATTGGGAATTTCAAAGCCTTATTCCAAGCAATTGAGAGGCATCAAGAAGAAAGAGGAAACTTGTAATGCACAGGTATCACAAACTAGGAAAAGTAGCAAAAAAAAGGCACACTGTTTTCAGAGATGAAAATGGAAAAATATATCATGAAGAATTAAAAGGAAATAAGGGATTTGTAGGACCTTCATCTCTTTTGTATCATATTCACCCTCCAACTGAAGTAATTTCTACCAAAGATATTGGAAGTTTTGAACTTGAAGAAGAAGACGATAAAAGTCTTAGAATGAGACATTTCTATACCAATCGGGCAGACAAAGGAGGTAGCGCCATAATGGATCGAAAACCTTTCTTATTCAATAATGACGCAATTATGATGATGTGTTATCCTGATAAAAATGACGACTATTTCTATAGAAACGCACAAGGCGATGAAATTATCTACGTAAGTTTAGGTAGTGGAACTTTAGAAACGGCATTTGGGAATATGAAATATTCACAAGGTGACTATTTAGTAATTCCAAGAGGAATATTACACCGATATGTAATGAATGATGACGAACATTCTCTATTAATTGTCGAATCACCTGGTGAAGTAAGAACTCCTAGAAGATACCGAAATGAATATGGGCAAATAATTGAAAGAAGTCCATACTCTGAAAGAGATTTTAGAGGACCTGATGAACTTGTCCCACACGACGAAAAAGGTGAATTTAAGATAATTGTAAAACAAAGAAATCGATTTACTGAAGTAACGCTTGGCCACCACCCTTGTGATGTGGTTGGTTGGGACGGATACTACTATCCATTTGCATTCAGTATTCATGACTTTGAGCCCATTGTAGGAAGAATTCATGAACCACCACCTGTTCATCAAACATTTGCTAGTGATAAATTTGTAGTCTGTTCATTCTGTCCAAGGCCATTCGATTTTGATGAGAATGCAATACCGGCACCTTACAATCATTCTAATGTAATGTCTGATGAAGTTATCTATTATGATTCTAAAGAATTCATGTCTCGCAAAGGTGTAGAATTTGGTTCAATGACACTTCATCCTGATGGGTTGACACATGGACCTCATCCTGGGAAATACGAAGGATCGATTGGGGCTAAACGTACAGATGAATTAGCAGTAATGGTAGACACACATTACCCTCTCAAAGTAGCTAAATTTGCACTAAATGTAGAAGATCCTACTTATTCAAGATCTTGGCTAGTGAATGACGACCATAAGGACGCCTTAGGCGAATAAGATTAATGAAAGAAAGTCTTCGAACTTTCATGGACGGGTTGATAGACTA
>Ga0209709_10000523_pt1 | contig 36825 bp, 32 predicted proteins | sample ArcticOcean_MG_C_2_FD_187435 | JGI IMG/M metagenome (GOLD analysis project Ga0209709, IMG submission 187435) | Marine microbial communities from western Arctic Ocean - ArcticOcean_MG_CB4_136 (SPAdes) (version 2) | ecosystem: Environmental > Aquatic > Marine > Oceanic | place: Arctic Ocean... | reverse complement strand
ATTTGCTATGAGAACTCGTGGAGAGTCTTCGTGTGTTTTGAAGACACCAACTGGTTTTCCACTCTGGATAAGTAACGTTTCGTTATTTTCCAAATTCCTTAATTCTTTAACGATTGAATTATATGCTTCTACATTTCTTGCGGCCTTTCCTCTTCCACCATAAACTATCAAATCTTCTGGTTTTTCAGCAACATCTGGATCTAAATTATTCATTAGCATTCTGAGGGCAGCTTCTTGCAGCCATCCCTTGCAACTAATCTCTTTTCCATGCGGTGCTTTTACAATGTCCATAGTAGGCTATATACTCTAATTTAAACACATTTCCCTAGAATTACTTTCTTGTTAAATTTACAAATTATTTGGTAAATAAATAAATAAACTACCAATTAGTAGAGTATAATATGGTCAAACATGTTAGTAAAACAAAGAGTTATACTAATTTCATTCAGTGTATTTGTGGTTATCAAGGTTTATCTGTAGAGGCTCGACAGCACAGAGAGTGTCCGAAATGCCATACTGTAGTTGAGGCCTGTTGCGAGGGTAATAATTGTTTTTAATTTAACCCGTTAACTTCTTCCAAATCCATTTCAATGGATCATAATACTCATCAACAATACGTTCCTTCATTGGAATAATTGCATTATCGGTTATAGCTATGTTTTCAGGACAGACTTCAGTACAACATCGGGTTATGTTACAGAGTCCAATTCCATTGTCTTCTTTCAAAGTTTCAAGTCGGTCGCCTTGGTCAAGCGGATGCATTTCGAGCATAGCGTTTCTCATCAGGAACCTAGGTCCAGCATATTCAGATTTCATATCACTGTCTCGAATAACATGACATACATCTTGGCAAAGGAAGCATTCTATACATTTTCTAAATTCTTGAACTCTATCAACATCTTCTTGCATCATGCGAGGGTCTTCGGTATCGGGATGTTGATATGGTAATATCTTCTTATTTACTTCATAGTTCCATGAAACATCATTCACTAAATCTTTAATGACTGGAAATGCTTTCATTGGCTTAATTACTATAGGTTCAGATTCATCATAATCTGACATTCGACACATACACATCAATTTAGGTTTACCATTAACTTCAGCTGAACAAGAACCACATTTTCCAGCCTTACAATTCCATCGAACTGCTAAGTCGGGAGCGTCGTTTGCTTGAATTTGATGTACTGCATCTAAAACTACCATTCCAGGTCCACCTTCGGTCTCAAATTCATGCATAAAGAAATCGGATTCTTCACCTCTTTGTATAATCACTTTTCGTTTCATATAGCCTCTTTGTGGACGTATTCATCTAAGTCATCAGGCATTATTTTTTTATCTGATTTAATGACATTAATTCCATCTGGACCCTTTCTTATTATTATATTTAACATTCCCAGTTCTTCATTATAGTCGGGATAATCTAATCGAGTATGGCCGCCTCGACTTTCTCTTCTTTCTTTAGCTGCTTCAGTAACTGCTAAAGATGTTACAATCATATTTTTTAAGTCTAAGCAGAGATGCCAACTAGGATTATAGGATCTAGTTCCAAAAGCTTTTGCATTTTCTACTCGTTTTTCAAGATCTTTTAATTTTTCAATACCTGATATTAGGTCTTTTTCACTTCTGACAATACCTGCATGGTTTTCCATAATGTCTTGCAATTCTTCATGCAAATGGTAAGGATTTTCTTTTTTATCGTTATCAAAATATTCCAGAGTATCTTCGATGGCTTTTTTCAAATCATTTTTATTGATTGCACGTTCTTTACTGCTCAATGCAAAAGTAGCTGCTGAACGTCCAGCTATATTTCCAAATACTAATAAATCTGAAAGTGAATTACCACCTAATCTATTTGCCCCATGAAGGCCAGCTGCAGCTTCCCCTGCCGCATACATCCCTTTTAGAGTAGAAGCACAGGTTTCAGCCTCAACACGAATTCCTCCCATCATGTAATGTGTGGTTGGTCCAACTTCCATAGGTTCAGAAGTAATATCTAAATCTCCTAGTTCCTTAAACTGGTGATACATAGAAGGTAATTTCTTTTTAATATATTCGGGAGGTTGACGGTTAGCAATATCCAAGAAAGCTCCACCATGCGGACTGCCACGGCCCTCCTTAACTTCCTTCATTATAGCTTTAGCCACTACATCTCTAGTCAATAATTCGGGTGGACGCATTGCTCCTTTTACTCCTTTTAGCCAGTCATTTGCCTCTTCTTCATTCTTAGCAGTTTCAGCTGCAAATGCCTCAGGAATATAATTAAACATAAATCTTTCATTTTTATTATTTAGTAAAATTCCACCTTCACCTCTTACACCTTCTGTAACAAGTGTACCCTTGACACTTGGAGGCCAAACCATGCCAGTAGGATGGAATTGTATGAATTCCATGTCTTGTAAATCAGCTCCAGCTAAATACGCTAAAGCATGTCCATCTCCAGTATATTCCCATGAATTTGAAGTGACACGGTATGCTTTTCCGATTCCTCCAGTTGCTATAATTATAGATTTAGCTTGTATTGATACTAATTTACCATTATTGCGGTAATATGCTAAGGCTCCGATTGCTTGGTTATTCTCAGTTAAAATCTTTGAAACAGTACATTCCATCAATATATCTACATTTTCTTGATGTATTACTTTGTCTTGCACAGTTCGTATAATTTCTAATCCAGTTCTATCTCCAACATGTGCTAGTCTTGGAAATCGGTGACCTCCAAAATTCCTCTGGTTGATTTTTCCGTCTTTTGTACGGTCAAATACGGCACCCCATTTTTCCAATTCCATTATTCTTTCAGGAGCCTGTTCGGCATGAATTTTTGCCATTTTCCAATTATTTAGATGTTTTCCACCTCTAATGGTGTCTCGGAAGTGAGCTTTCCAGTTATCCCTTTCATCTGCATTACCTAACGCAGCTGCCGCCCCTCCTTCAGCCATTACAGTATGAGCTTTACCTAGTAATGATTTTGAAACTAGACACACAGTTGCACCTTCATCCGAAGCTGCAATTGCAGCCCTTATTCCGGCACCACCAGCTCCAACAACTAGCACATCATACTTTTTTTCTTCGAACTCTTCCATTATAGACTCCATTGAAATACTTCATTATTACCAAGATATCCTAAGTATATTCGAATATACAAATCAGCTATCATGATGCTGACTAAAGATATCCAAAAATAAGATCCATGATTCTGATTCAGATAATTAATCCAAGAGTTGCCTTTTCTTTTAACGTAATTAGTACAAGAGATACAATCTACATTTCCACCGAGTAGGTTTCTAAGAGAATGACATGATGTAACATATAATGTAAGGAATAAGGCATCAGCCGTCAAAAGAATACTACCTAAACCTATACCGAAATTTCCATGAAATATAAATGATTCAAAAGCATGATACCAATGTAGTACTGCTAGTATGATTGCAAAATAGAGAAAATATCTATGTGAATTTTGAAGGATAAATGGGAATCCTTGTTCTCCATTATAACTCTTAATTGGCTTATCTACTGCACAACCTGCTGGGGTTGCGAATAAGGATCTATAGTAGACTCTTCTACCATAATAACAGGTAGCTCTGAAACCAAGTGGCGCCCATATAAACAATAAAGTTGCAGGTAATGGCCATGCACTAAGTATTTCAGATGGTATTGCATTTGGTCCAGGAGATGAAATAGGGCTCACATAATGAGCTCCATTCTCTTTGTAATAAATATAATCGTTTTCTATATTTCCAATAGTACCATGTTCGAGGAGAAGCACAATTATAGTGTAAATTCCGAAAGCAGTTAAGATAGAAGCCATAACAACTGGCTGAATCCACCACTTATCAGTTCTAAATGTTGCGAATAACCCCTTCTTTTCAACAGGAACAAAACAAGAAGGTATGTCTAGTGTGTCAGAACTCAATAATTAGCTATGGGAAATGGGTATTTCTAACATGTTATCGAATGTTCATAAACTATTTTATACTGTAGACTCACTTATCTAATAATGCGATTGGCTTTTCTTGTAACTGTGATGTTTGTGAGTTTATCATTTATGGGTTGTTTAACTCCTGAAGATAAACGTACTGTAGTCGAAGAGAATTCTATAGAAGTTACTAAGTTAGTAGTTACTGAAGAAGAGTTATCTCAATTTCCTTATAGTATGGATCCGGTTCGTAATTTTTCAGTTCTTGATCCTTCTTCACTAGCCATTGTTTCTGAAAGGTTATGGGCTGTTTTTGGTACTGATGCAATTGGCTCAGGGGATGAGCATAATTATGGTGGCAATTGTTGTGAGCATTATCTAACAACTGATCAGGATGGAACAATTTACAATCTTGGAGGTGAATGGCCTTGGTGGAGTACTGATAGAGGCCTTACATGGGACGAATGGGTGCCTCCTGCCTTCAATACCGATTTAGGATGTGAAGAGGGGCAATTGGACCCTACGTTTGACCCAGGGCTTGGCGAGGGTTCCATTATCCAAGCCCCTAATGGTGATATTTTGGCAATGACTTGGTTTCCTTATCCAAGTACTGATGGTGTAGATCAATTTTATGCTATTTTAGGAAAGAAGATAAGTCCTACTGAGATTGAATGGGAATATTGCTGGAATACATTTGACAAAGAACCATTTTATGATCGTTCCTGGCAAGTTCCAGTAGTTGGCCCAATCAACCCACCTCCTGAACTTTCTACTAATTTGTGTTCATCAAATTGCCCGTGGGCTAGCATGGTCGTTTCAAATTTTTGGAGTTATAATGAACAAGGTTATCAGATTAGTGTAGATGGATTGAATTATCGACCACTGGATGTTCCAAATAGTGCAGATAATGAATGTAATGCAGAATATGCGCGTTGTGGTCCTGATTTGGAATTTGATTTATATTTTGAAGATTTGGGGCCTGAATGGGATTATATGCAACCTCATCGTGAGATGAGAGCTTCTCCTATTCCCTCAGGAGGTTTACTTTTTCCTCGGTGGTTTGCAGACGGGAGTAATTTATTTTTGGATACTGAATTAACTTGGCACAGGCACACTTTACCTAATGGTAGTATTTTACCATCACGCAGTTTAGTCATAGATAGTTCTGGAGCATTGCACAGTGTTTCTTGTAATACGGTAGACCCTGGTGCTAAAAATTGTGATGGTTCTTTTAACTTAACACATCAAGTTAGTTATGATGGTGGATATACTTGGGTCAATCAAACACATAGATGGCCTTTAGCTTTATCAGTTTCAGATAGTACTTTTGAATGGGATTTTCAAGCTGATGGTAATTTAGATTTAGCCGTTATTTCAATGAGAGTCCAAACAGAGGTTAATGGAACTTCAAGTGACATTGATCTTGTTTTTCATATAAGAGAATATAGAGAAAATATGGAAGCTGATTCAATTACTTTAATTGGTTTAGGTGATTTAGATGCTACTTCAGGAGCAGGTAATGATGTTAGATTTGATTTTTCATCTATGGGGATTTTACCTGATGGTGGTGTTGTAGTTGCTTATCATGATAGTACCGATCCTAATACTGATCCAATGTTTGCAATAGAGCTAGAATTGCCAGAGAACTATTTCTATTATATCTCTTAAATCAGTTTGATAATTTCTTTTGCTCTATTTCTCAGAGTTACTTCAGAAGTGCCGACTGCTTTAGCAATTTCTAATTGACTTCTTCTTACCTTATTTTTCTTACAAGATAAATACAAGGCAGCCCCTAGTAAGGCAGTTGGAGATATGCCTTGCCTATAATTGCTATTTTCTACAGTATTAATTATCTCTTGGGCATATATTTCTATTTTCTGATTTAATTCAAGTTTATCTGAAAAGCGAGGAAGAAGGTTTGCTGTATTTGTAATATTAATTTTAAGTTTAAGCCTACGGGTTATTAATTTGTGTAATCGGCTCAATTCATTTCGGTTTAAGTTCGTTTTATCTGAAACTTCATCAAGAGTTCGAGGTACATTTTCCATTCGACATGCAGTGTATATTGCAGCTGCAGCCACTTTTTCACTACTTCTTCCTCTTACAATTCCGGCTTTTGAAGAGCTCGAAAATATTTCCAATGCAGACTCTTTGATATTATTCTCTACTTTCAGATCAAAGGCTATTCTTTCAATTTCATCAGAGGCTAGAAGAATACTTCTACTAGCTAAATTTCCAGTTCGAGTTTCCTGTTGCCATTTCCTGATGGTTCTAGAATCTATATTTTGTTCTTGAGAAATTGGCTTAACAATAGTTTCAGGATTATAACTGGTCCATTTTGGTCCCGAATCAAAAGTTAAGTCACAGTCTTTACAAGACATAACGCTATCACCTTCATTCTTGATACTTTGAGATTCACATTCAGGACATTTTAGTTTCATTTTCTATAAATCTCTCTGCCTACTAATCTAGTTATTCTGAACCCTTTGTTAGCTGAGATTGCTAAGTAAGGTTGTTTTACAGGTCCAAAAATATTAACAACTCTTCCGACTAATTTCATTTCGGAATCAAAAATCTTTGTATTTTTGTTTACCTTTTCTTTAGCTAATACTATTGCTAAATTCTGAGAATTAAGATGTGAGACTCTTCCAAGGCATATCATGTGCAACTTCTTCAAAACTTCTATATAAAGTTTACTATTTTATTGAATAGTGTACCAGGTTATTCCAAAATGCAGTTTCAGCAAGGACCAATTTATGTTTTTTAATAACCTCACGAGGGGTTCTTAATTTTTCGAAATATATATCTTCATAATTGACTTCTAATAATGTAAGAAATTCAGGTCTGCTGACCGTAAAATAGATTGATTCTCCAGCTAAAGCTTTTCTTATGTCCGTTACAGTTCTTGCACCTCTACAAACGTCACTTGCAGCCCCTATCATAGTTCTAATCTGATGCCATAAGAATGATCGTCCTTTGATATCACAGGCTAAACCATTCTCTATTTTGCTTACAGAGATATGGGATATTTCAATTTCAGGGTTTGGATTGTTTCTCTTATCTATTTTTGAGAATTGCTCAAAATTGTGGATGCCTTCAAATATTTTCATTACTCTACTAAATTCTTCGATATCGGCATCTTCAAAAAATAAATATCTATATAATCTTGAATTAGCTTTTCTGGGATTGAAATGCTCTTTAACTTCACAAAATCCATTAATCCAGACATCATGACCGCTTAATTTTTCAGTTAATTTCCCAGCCAATAATTCACTACTTATTTCAGAGCTAGTTAGGATTACATTGGAAATTGCACTAACTCCTTTATCCGTTCTGCTAGCAAATTTTGGATTGGATGCCCCACATTCGATGAGTTTTTCAGTTAAAATACTACCTACTGTATCTACATTAGGCTGTATTTGTGATCCATGATATGATTTACCTAAATAAGCTATACTAATTAATGTCCAATATACTTTCATTAACTAAAGTATCTCTTCAAGCGTTTTTCCTAATTCAGAAGGGTTTTCTGAGACATGAATTCCAGCACGTTCCATAGCATTCATCTTTGCTTTAGCTGTTCCCTTTCCACCAGATATAATTGCGCCAGCATGTCCCATGCGTTTTCCAGGTGGGGCGGTTCTTCCAGCAATAAAGCCAACAACTGGCTTTGAAACATATTCCTTTACATATTCAGATGCAGTCTCTTCAGCACTACCTCCTATTTCTCCAATCATAATAATAGATTTTGTATTACTATCTTTTTCAAAAGCCTCTAGACAATCAATAAAATTAGTTCCATTTACTGGATCTCCGCCAATTCCAACACAGGTAGATTGACCTAGGCCGATTTCCGTAACTTGATTTACAGCCTCATAGGTTAATGTTCCTGAACGGGATATAATTCCAACATCTCCTCTTCTATGTATGTGACCAGGCATAATGCCCACTTTACTTTTTCCAGGAGTTATGATACCGGGACAATTTGGTCCAATAAGACGTGTATCTATATTCTCAATATATTTTTTTACTTTAACCATGTCCAGTGCCGGAATTCCTTCAGTAATGGCCACAATTAGTTCAATACCTGAGTCTGCAGCTTCCATTATAGCATCGGCAGCAAAAGGTGGTGGTACAAAGATACATGAAACATTTGCGCCAGCATCAGTTGCTTCAGAAAGTGTATTCCATATTGGTAATCCTTGCGTCTCTTGACCACCTTTACCAGGTGTAACGCCTCCAATAACTTTGGTGCCATAGTCTAGCATTTGCTCAGTATGGAATTGACCATTCTTCCCAGTTATACCCTGTACGACAATTTTACTATTTGAATCTAGCCAGATACTCATGCTTTACCCCCTATTGAGTTAATTGCTTTAATGGCTCCATCATTCATATCATCTGCAGCGATTAAGTCTAACCCAGAGTCAGATAACATTTGTTTGCCTAGTTCGACATTAGTTCCCGCGAGCCTAACGATTAATGGTACACTCATATTGATTTCTTTTGCAGCAGTTATAATTCCTTCAGCAATAAAATCACATCTCATGATTCCTCCGAAAATATTTACAAATATAGCTTTAACTTCAGGATCGGATAAAATCACTTTGAATCCTTCAGCCACTTGTTTAGAGTCAGCCCCTCCTCCAACATCCAAGAAATTCGCAGGTTCACCGCCATGAAGTTTGATAATATCCATAGTAGCCATAGCTAACCCAGCTCCATTAACCATGCATCCAATTTCTCCATTAAGTTTAATATAATTTAACCCAACTTTATTTGCTCTTGTCTCAAGAGGTTCTTCTTCACTGACATCTCTTAATTTTTCAACTTCGTTATGCCTGAAAAGACCGGAGCTGTCAAAATTTATTTTTGCATCTAATGCAATAATTTCATCATCTGAACTAACTACAAGAGGATTAATTTCAACGATAGAACAATCTAAGTTTACAAATAAGTTGTATAGACTTTTCATAAATTTAACACAATATTTAATTTGATTTCCTTCTAGTCCAAGTCCAAACGCGATTTTTCTAGCTTGCCAATCTCCAAGTCCAGTAATTGGATCAATATGAACTTTTAGAATTTTTTCGGGATTCTTATTTGCAACTTCCTCTATTTCTACTCCGCCTTCAGTTGAAGCCATTATAACTGGTAAATCTCTCTCCCGATCTAATACGATTCCTAAATACAACTCTCTTGAAATATTACAACCTTCTTCAACGTATATTTTTCTAACTTCAACGCCCTCTGCTGTAGTTTGTGGAGTAATTAGCTTTGAACCTATTAATTTCCCTGCAGCCTCATAAACTTCATCAGGTGAACGACATAGTATTATTCCTCCTCCCTTACCTCTGCCGCCAGCGTGTACTTGAGCTTTAACAACCCAAATACTTCCACCTAATTCTTTACAAGCTTCTGCCGCTTCAGTAGGATTTGACGCTACAATGCCTCTAAGAGTTTTTACATCATACTGCGCAAAAAGACCTTTTGCTTGGTATTCATGGATGTTCATATCATATTACACACAGATTGGGGTTTAATACTCTAATCTTACCATAAGATTACGTAAAGATTTAAATAGAACACAATCTGCCACAAAAAGTAGGTTAATAAATGGCTAAGAAGAATCCTGCCCATATGTTTCGGGGCAAGAAAAAAGCATACACTCGAAAAGAGTACATCGGTGGCGTTCCAGCAAGCCGCATAACTAAGTTTGATATAGGTTCAGCAACAACTGATTTTAGTGTCAAAGTTACATTGTCTGCAGATGAAGAATGTCTTGTAAGACATAATGCTTTAGAATCTGCTAGGGTAACTGCAAATAGATATATTCAGGAAGCAGCTGGCCGTGAGGGTTATCACCTAAAAGTTAGAGTATATCCTCATCATGTATTAAGACATAACAAGATTGCTCAGGGTGCCGGAGCTGATAGAGTTTCCATGGGTATGCGTAAATCTTTTGGTAAAACCGTTGGAACTGCAGCTAGAGTTAAATCAGGTCAAAAATTGATTACACTAAGTACTTCAGATGAGTTTTTACTTGAGGCTAAAGAGGCTTTAAGAAAATCTTCCCACAAGCTTCCAACTCCTTGTAAGATAGTGGTTGACCAAAAATAATGGCTGAGCTCGTTAAAAAGCTAGGATTACCCAAACCAGATGGTTTTCTTTATTTTGTTGAACAAGATTGTACTGTATGGAAGCATCAAGGAGGGTTGAAGACATTGATTTCAGAAGAGACCATTGAAAGAGAAGAAGGATATTTATATTTTATAGATTTGAATGGCGATTTAGCAAAAAAATCTAATATTCAACAAAGAGATAAAGACACTAACGATCTTTACAAACCAGGAACTCAAGTTTCAAGAGATTAATATTATCTAAGAATTACCAAAATTTCCACCATGATTTTTTCGGTACTAAAGTTCTATCTTTCATTTTATTAGCATAATTGTCATCGCCATCAGATATTCCTTTTATTATGGCTACATCCATGCTCCGATATGCTATTTTTCCAGCTGGACTCATATCTTTTATGGCCGTTAAAGCATTTGTAGTCAAGGTTTTTAATAATTCAAGCCGATCTCGGTCAAATTCAATATTTCCAGATGCTGAAACATTTTTACCTACTGCATCGGAGATTAGTGTGGATAAATCTAAACCCCCATCTAGTTCTTTTTCTCTAAACCATAATGAAAAACCCGCTAAGAAGCTAAGTTCACTTTCAATCCATTCTCCTATTGTACGTGACAATAAATCTCGGGTAATTTTCCCATCTTCAGACCAATATTTTGTAGCATGTTTTGAGAATTTAGTTTCCATTATTTGATCGATTTCCTTAATCTCTTTACTGCGTATTCGTATTTTTTTAGATAAATTTCGTGAAACCCAAGAATAATCACAATATAGTTTGAGTTCCTTATCACCTTTTTTTTTAAAAAATTGTAAAGTATCTTGATCTGAAATTAATTCAGCAATTCTATCTATGTCTAATTCGGAGATATCTGCAGCTTCTTCTATGGTAACTTCCTTTCCAATTAAGGTAATGAAAAGTTGTGCTAATTCACCATTGCCTGGTTCGTTCACAGTAATACCTTACTGCCCTTTGGTTTACCAAGTAGAACCATTTCTAATGAATCTAAATTTGTTATCCAGCATTGGCTGTACTTTGAAATCTCAAGTGCGCATTCCAATTTCCCAATTAGGCCTCCAGTAACGTCTGTAGTTCCATCCATATTCGTTTTCTGCCTTAATTCTCCAATTATTTTAGAATCTACAAGAGGAATGATTTTGCTATTTTTTAACTTTGGATTGCTATCCATTACGCCGGGATAATCCATTATGAATACTGAAAAGGCCGGCTTGTATATTCTTGCTAATTCCATCATTATAACATCGCCACTGAGCACATTAATTCCTTGTAGTTCATCTTCAGTTACATCGCCAAAAGTAATAGGTATATTTCCTTCACTAATGACCTTGTCAAAAGTTTTTTTAGGGAATTTAGAGATATGCCTAGCTCCTCTAGTTCTCATGGATTCAGATGGGATTATAGATTTTGTTTTAATTCCCTGGCTTTCTATAATCTTACATAATATTTGATTCAGTTCTTTCATTTGATGTCTTATTTCTTTGATGGATTCTTTCTGTTCAGGACTCTCATCCAATCCGTCGATTAAATTAAATTTTTCAGCAATAGGATGCCCAAAGGATCCGGCACCATGCACTATAATCAAATCATATTTGTCATTGTTTAAGAGCTTTCCAATTTCCTCTAAGTTATCAACATTAATCTTAGGGTAATCACTGCTTTTCTTGGTTATTAAGGATCCTCCGAATTTCAAAAGAATTTTCTCTTTAGTCATGATTTCCTTTCAGGTCATAGATAAGTCGTCAAAAAGGTACAGTGTCATTGATTAAATAGCAGTATCAATGGCTTCTAGTGCAAAATAAGATAGGTCTCGCCTTGTTTGGCGCTCTGTGTTATAATTTAACTCAAGGTTTAGCTTTTACTGTAGTTAGGATGCAAGCGAATGCACTTGGGGATTTCCGAACTTTAGGTTTAGTTGTTGGTTTGCCTAATTTTGCACTTGTGGCAGGTTCTATATTTTGGGGAATTATGGCCGATCGTTGGCAGAATCGTAAAGCTGTAGTCGTTCTTTGTGCAATGCTTTCAGCTATTCTCTATATTCCTTTACCTTGGCTAGGCCCTATTGGTCTCATATTGATTCGAACACTTCAATCATTTTTTCTTGGCGGAATGGTTCAGATAGCTACATTATTTTCAGAGTTAAATCCTGAAGCTAGAGCAACATTGATGGGTAAATTAGAGGCTGCTTTAGGTTTCGGATGGGGTGCCGGGGCTTTTCTCGGAGGCTTTCTTATTTTGTCTGATGACTATGGTTCCTCTCATCCTACTGTAATATTTTCTTTCTTGTTAACTGCTTCTTTGGGTATTTTTGCAGTTGTTGGTTACATGGGATTAACAGAAAGGTATACTCCACGAAAGGTTATTGAGTTAGATTTTAGTGAGTATTTTTGGGCTTTATTTCGCCTATTCCTTACAACGTTTCTAGTATTTTTGGGATATATGTTCTTCTTAAGTATTTCACCAATATATCTTACTGAGATTACAGGTTCTAGTTTTGGCATGGGAATTATAGTTTTACTTAGTGGGATTATTCATGCCCTTTCGGCCCCTTATATTGGAAGGTTAGTTGATACTTATCCTCGTGAAATAGCAATAAGGGCCTCTACTATAACTGTATTTTTTAGTTTGATTATTTATTCTTTGACAACAAATGTGTATTGGGTGACCTTGGCATTTCTACCTCCCATTTACATGACTTACTTTCTCGGAGCTAGGGCAATTATAGCTGATATAGTGCCTTATCAACTTAGAGCTAGAGCCATGGGACTCCTTACTTCGTTTAGTTTATTAGGAAGTGGAGTGGGTAGTATTCTTGTTGGAGAGCTTTTAGTAACTCTAACTTTTCAGGAGGTATTTAGTATTGGTTCAGTATTTACTTTTCTAGCTATCTTAGTTGGGTGGTACCCTACGAATCGAAAGTGAATTTAGTTATGTGTTATACGGATGTTCTTTTCTTTGAGAAAACTTAGAACAAAATCGTAGTTGTTTTTGTTTTGACCTAATGTTTCAGGACATATTATTCCTGTTTGAGAGATTTTCTTTTCAATAAATAATTTTGCAAATGCACAAGCAGTTAAGCCAGTTGTTCTAGCCATACTACTCCATCCATCAGTAGTCTCATCATATACGGTATAGTTAATTTCAGAGCCATCATTCTTGGTTGCATTAATTATCATAAATGTGAATTCATTCTCATTTTCAGACAATTTCCATTCATCAAATAATTTTAGGCTTGTTCTCTCTTTTTTAGTCATTTCTTCCCCATTAAAGTTAACAATTTCATCTGAAAATCCACCATTATTAATTAATTCCTTTACTAGTTCGGCATGGCCTGGGTATCTAATTGTGTATTCCAGTAGATTAGGTATTTCTGATACTTTTTTATCAGAATTAAGTAGAGTTCTTAACCCGTCAGTCAAAAAAGCTTCAAGCTTTCCAATTCCTTCCACTTCAAAATTTTGAATATCAGACAGAGCCTCTCTTATCTCAATCTTGCCATCAATTTTCACTCTCGCAGGTCTAGTGTATTCTTCAATAACATCTATTGGAGAAAATGGGGCCTTATAATTCCAAGGAGGTTTCTTCTCTTTGGGGAGGCCACCTACCATAGTTGTGATCTCAGTTATCTCATTATTTGCAACTATGTGCCCAATAATTAGATTACTAAGTCCTGGAGCGACCCCTGCATCGGGAATTATAGTACATTCATTTTTCAATGCAAGTTCATTAAGTTGAAGACAGTCTTCAGGCATAAATGAAATATCAGTACAAGAAATACCTAGCTTTATCATCTTTTTTAGAACATTAAAACCCATGAAACCGGGAAGGCAATTAATGGCTAATTTATGATGGTTAATCTTTTCTTCAAATGCGATATCATTAACATCTATTACTTCTAATTTAATATTAGGATTTCTTTTTCCTAGTTCTTTTAGATTATTTTCAGAATGATCAAAGACGGTTATTTCATAGTCATTTGCGAGTTCAGTTGCTATAAGCGATCCAACCATCCCACTTCCAATAACTGCAATTTGCATTACGAATTAGTTTCTCATTTTCTTTCTAGAAACTCTTACGCCATTTGGAGCAACTACTATCCATTTTTGACTTACACCTACTAAATCGCCATCTATGTCTGCTACAGCTCTTTCCAATTCAGCGAGTATTTTATGCAGAGTTTCCTGATCGGACGTAAGTGGTGTAAAATCTATTAAAATCATATTTCCATCATGAAGTTCAGTAGTTATCTGCTTTATTTGTTCCGGTTTACTTAACATCATAGTGTGTACAACCATAGATGCTTTTCCTCCATAATCTTCAGCTTTGTCTGCACTCCAATTTCGGAGATCAAAAAATTGCTCGGTAGGTATTCTTCGCATTTGTGGTGGTGCAGCTGCCATGTTTGAATATTTAGTTGTGGTTAATTAGGCTTCCTATGTTTTAAAACGGTAATTCCGACTAATAATAGGGAGACTGTAATAAAATTTGGATATGGTAAACTGGATTTAACTTCAGCCTTAAAACTAAATGATTTACTCATATTATTATTTTCTAAAATTAGTTCTCCATTAGAAACAGATGCTATTACTTCGAATTCGTGATATCCTGCAAGTGCAACCCATTCAAAGTTAAAAACTTTGGATTCTTTAGCTTTAATATTATACTCCCAGCTCATAACAACCTCCTCATCTATCAACAACTTAACCTCACCAATGGCAACATCACCGTTGTATAATACCGATTCATATGTTTCATTATAATTTTTTAATATAAATTCGATATTTTGAGTTTTACCTCTTTCCTTAGTTCCTTTAATTTCTAGTTCTTCGACATTTATATCGGCCCAACCTAGGACTTCAATAATACTGCTATTTGTTCTAAAGTTTCCTTTTTCGTCCATTAATTCGTAATCCAATACGATAGTTCCAGTGTATTCTATTTCGACGATTAGATTAAAATTGGAACCTTGCTCTTCATATGACAATTCGGTTCTCTTATTCCCTTCAAAATCATATACCGTAATATTCAAGAAGTTGATATAAGCTTCGTTTTCTTCATCATATGCATTCAAATAGATTTCAAAATCTTGGCCATATCTTGGATTAGAAGGATGTGTATTCAATACTCCCCATGGTTTGTAATCTGCATAGAATTCGACTTCATAGTAATCAACTCCAACGGGATCTTGACTAACCGTTAAACCTACGGTATGGAATCCTCCAGTTTCAATCAATATTGAGATTATTTCATTCTTTCCAGCCAGTTCGAGACCATCAAGTGTCCAAGTGTATTCTATGTTTATTCCAGATGAATCTGAACCATCAAAAGTTATCCAATCATCTTCATTGAAAGGCATCATAAAACCTGCAATCTCATCAAAACTTGCGAAGGGGTCATTATAGACATTAATAGTAACTGTAAAAATAGAGGTCCATAGATTATTATCTGTGTTCCGTCCAGAACTATTAAGCAAATATTTTCCAGTTTCATTGGCTACGAAAGAGAATGAACTATTAGTTTCATGATTTCCACTTTCCAGACTTGTTAAGTCTGAACCTGTTGTATTTGGATAAATATCCCATCTGTAAAGATCAATTTCACCCCAGCTGGAAAAACTCTGAAATGTAAATATTTCTCCAGTTACTAGGTCTATTTCAGCGGTTTGTAGTGAGAGCGTAGGGACTTCTATGGATGTGAGATAGAATACTACTGTGTTTTCTCCACCTCTCTGATCAATTACTCTCAATTCTATTTCATGGTCACCAACTGGTAAGGATATTTCGATCATTCTACCTGTAAATTCTTGTAGGTCATATTTCCAGAAATAGTCTAGTGAGTCATTTTCAGTATCTGTGGTGGCACCTCCATCAATTTCAATGAATCTTTCCGATGGTATTTTCCATGTATTTAGGTCAATTTCTATTCCTTCCTCTATATGTATTTGTGGCTGTGGAGGGGAATTGTCAATTATGATGTTTTTTACTGTGGAATTTATTCCACCTTGGTCATCAGTAGTATAGAGCGTAACGAAGTAATAACCAGGCAATGCAAAGCGATGCTCAGGAGATTCTGTTGTTGATATTTCTCCATCGCCAAAATCCCACAGCCATTCTTCTATTTCTCCATCATCATCATATGATAAATCACTAAACGTGAAAACGGTTCTGGTATCTCCTTGCTGAGGAACGAATTCAAAATCTACTATGGGCAATTTATTTATTACTTCTATCAAATAATATACTGTAGTTATGTCACTAAGATCATCAATTAGTTTTAGAGATACATTGTATATTCCGGAGTTTTTGTATTCATGTTCTGCCGTTGCTAGGTTTGAAGTATATCCATCGTCAAAATTCCACTGATAGAATTCGACCTCACCGTCTATATCATAAGAGTCAGATGCATCAAATGTAATATCCTCACCTAACATTATTATCAATTTAGAAATTTGTACTACTGGAATTGGTCTTTTATTAACAAAAATATTCAGTATAAATGAATCTTCTAGCCCGTTATTATCTCTGACAGTTAGTGTAACGTCATAGTCTCCATTTTCAGTGAAAATATGGGTAGGGTTTTCAGTATATGCAAATTTACCATCTCCAAAATCCCAAGTATAGTTTACAATACTTCCATCTTCATCCCAAGACTCATTACCATAGAATTGTAATTCAAGCCCTTCAGTAATAACTGCTTCATCAGCATCAGCTACGGCATGAGGTTTAGATAAGAAGCTAATATCTATGATAATATTATCTCCACTACTTTCAATATTTTCTATTTTCCATCCCGATTCGGTGCCATTATATGCTAATGAATTTGGATAACTATCTTTTGTAAATGAACCTGAATTGTAGGGGTCTCCATCATCCCCTCGATTACTTGAACTGTCTAAATCATCGTCTCCATCAGCCTCTTCGAGATCAACTCCTTTATGTTCTTCATTTGAGTTAACTCCATTAGAGTTCCAATTAGCATTTATTACCTCTTCATCAATATGCCATATTAACAAACCTTCACCAGGAAGATAACTATCATATTTCAATTGCTGTCTGTTCTCTAACAAATAGTATTCGTTTGAGTTTGACCAATTTCCGGGAATTGGTAAAAGGTATATTTCACCTTCATTTTCAATTGGTTCTAATTCAAGATTATTAATGTCTTCAGTGATTACAATAGGGTCTACCCATCCTAACCAGTATCGAGACCAAGCACTAAAGTAAACTGGAGTCTCACCATTATTAGCCCATGATCCAGAGGCCATTACTCCCCAATCTCCAATTCCTTCTGATGTGCTATCCGTATCATACAAATCAGGTATTCCCAACTCGTGACCAAATTCATGGACCCAAACACCTAGAGGACTTCTTTCACCACCTGAATACTCATATTCTGGAGCTTGTGTTATTTCTTCTATCTCATGTCCATCATCTTCGGTTTCAATGGATTGGGGCCAATGAATAGACCAAATATCATCACTATTGCCACTTGATTCTTCACCCGGTCCTGAATGAATTACCATTACGGCGTCATAGTTCCTGTAATCGATATCATCATCCGCAATTTCAACGCTATCTCTGACAAATTCCATATTTTCAGTGCCATAATCTGCAGCATCTCCATCAAGAGTATAAGGTCCATAAACATCACCCTGGATATCTAATATATTTCTCGAGACTTCATCATAGTAGGCCCACATTGAATCCTCACTCCCGAATGCTAGTTCTTCAAAATAATCCTGATCATGTCCGCTCTGGTATGTTTGATCTTCAAACTCAGATAGAATAAATGCTACTTCAATGGTCCCAGTACTAGGAGCTGCTTCAGTCTCCATTACAAAAAATAATGATAAAATTAGTAATCCAGTTAGGAGTCGCAATCTTTGGGTCATTATTATAGAATGTTTAAGAGGAGATATTAAGGTTCAGTTAGAAACAAATCCCAGAGGATCAGAGAGAATATTGTCTCTAGCTTCATGTGTAATTTTCACTGGTTTTTCACCAAAGAACACTTCACTATTATTTCTCATAGTTTCTAAAGTGCCTACACCCATTGCAAAATTCACTGCCGCTCCAGCTCTGAAGCCAGCGTATTCATCTGGTATCGCGTTAAGATATTCTTTTACGGGTTCTATGTGCTGGCATGCATTATCAAGCATTGCATCCAACATAATCATGGATTGCTTTTCATGTTCTGGTTTTAGAAGATCAGAAGGTACTAGGTTGTATTTTTCAAATAAAAATCCAGGCCAGAATATTTTTTCATTATCTAAGATGTCCTCTCTATAATCTCGAATTATATTCACCTTTTGCAGAAATAATCCAAAGTCTCTTTCATTATCTCTTAGGACTGAAGAGTTTTCTTCAGAAAGGTCTTTAGATCTTGTTCTGATTAATTCGGTTAAGAATCCAGAAGGCGTACCTGCTACATAGTAACAGTATTCATTTAAATCTTCGAAAGAGTAAACTTCTTGTCTAAGGAATTTCTGCATTCCAAAATTCATTTCCTTTAACCATCTAACCATACATTCTTTGGTTCGTTCATCGAAGCTATCATGAACTGTAAGTATGCTCTCCATGTTCTTTACTAAGTCACGATATTTTGGATTAGCTACCATTTCATCTGCTGAGTCTACCAATGTTTTAGCTTTTTCTTTAGCTGAAAGGCTACTTGGACTCTCTAAAACTTCCATCAGTAAATTCATGGAATGGATTCTTTCTTCCAATGTAATTTCTCTTCTTCCAATATCATCTTCGAACGTATCTAATATTCGAGCTTCAAGATATCCTACCATAATTGGACCTAAGATATTGTTTTCTACGAGTGGAATAGTTAAGGCAAATGAACGAGAAACAGATTGAAGAGCGCCTTTACAGTAGTCCATACTTTCTTGGAGTAATTCTCCAGTTTTGCTTTTGACTGCACCGTACAATGATGGCATTCTTACCTCCTATTTGGACTTCTTATACTGCCGAAGTATATTTAAAACTAGCTTTTTGTCTAGATTCATGTTACCACTATCTGATATGGATGCTGAAGAATCTCGTAATATTAAGGCTGTATTGTTCGATTTGGATGGTACTTTTGTTAATAGGGAAGCATTGAAAGGAATCGCGTACAGTTCATTAGAATTGATGCGAGAAATTGGCTTGAAGGCCGTGGCCGTAACTGGCAGACCGGCAGGCTGGTGTGATTTAATTGCTAGATGGTGGCCCGTAGATGCCGTTGTTGGAGAAAACGGAGCTTTCTTTTTTTATAAAAAAGGAAATAATATCATAAGAAAAACATTCTATGATTCAGAGATGCAGCAGATAAATAGGCAAAGACTAAATGTATTATTTGAAGAATTATTAATTAACTTTCCCAACATTATGATGGCCTCCGATCAATCCTTTAGACAATGGGATTTAGCAATAGATATTGCTGAAGAAATTAAATTATCAAAAAAGGAAATATTAGATGTTGTAAGTTTTGCAAAAGATAAAGGCGCTTGTACGGCTATATCTAATATTCACATTAATATATGGTTTGGAGATTATACTAAGGAACAAATGTCATTAAAAGTTATTAGTAAATTAGGCCTTAATAGTAAAGACGTATTGTACATTGGTGACTCACCTAATGATTCACCCATGTTTGAGTACTTTGAATCTACAGTTGGTGTAAAATCAGTAAAAAATTATGAAGGTTTAATGAATACCTATCCTAAGTATATAACTAAAAACGATGAAGGCCATGGCTTCGTTGAATTGATACAATTTCTTATTTCGACCAGGTAATTCCTTTTTGGTTTTGGTAGTTCCCACTTCTTTCAGAATAAAGTGCCTCAGCTGGACCTGACATCATTTCAAAGGCCATTTGAGCAAAAGTTTCCCCTATTTTTAATTCTATATCTTTGTCACTAGAATTGAATCCTAGTAAGGTTAAAGTTCCATTAAATCCCGAATCAATTTTACCGAAACTGCAGATTATACCTTTTCTTGCCCAGCTGGTTCGAAGCCATAATTGTCCACAAACATTAGGTCCACATTCGATACGTTCTTTTGTTGAAACTGCAAAACGTTTTCCAGCAGAAATAACAAGACTTCCTTCTGTTGTTTTACTTTCACTAGGAATTTCGACTTCATCAATAGTTAAGTCATATCCATTTGGCGTCAAATTTCTTTTATTAAATGGTTCGATATCTAATTCTTTAAGATTGAGTGCAGACAATATGGCTTCATCAGATAAAATAGCCATTATTTCCTTAATTCGTTTAAAAATTCTTCAGCCATATCTGCTCTGATTTTACCTGAATTTTTAAGCATTTCAGCAACTTTATCTATTTCGCCTTTCTTTGCCCCTGCTTGAACTGCTAAATTCCGAGCATGTAATCCCATATGCCCTCTTTGTATGCCTTCGGAAGCCAAAGCCCTTAGAGCTCCTAGATTTTGACATAATCCGACTGCACAAATCACTTGAGATAGTTCTGTAGCACCTCCTGGGATTTTAACATCTAGTATTTTGACACATGCTTTTGCAGTAGGATGTGTAGATGTAGCTCCACCTACTAATCCAATAGCCATAGGTAGTTCAATACTGCCTTTTAAATCTCCATCTTCGGTTTTTTCCCATGTTGTGAAGGAAGAATGTCCTTCCTTCCATTGGCCGTAAGTATGAGCTCCAGCTTCTATAGCTCTCCAATCATTCCCTGTAGCAATTACTACTGGATCAATTCCATTCATAATTCCTTTATTGTGTGTTGCAACTCTGAATGGATCTGCGCATGCAAAAGAGAATGCTTCAATTATTCCATCGACAACTTCTTCACCACCTAAAAACTTAGCAGGCCATATAGCGGATGCTCTTGACTTACGGTAAATTGCTAAATTAGATATAATTCTAAGATAGACTCTTCCTCCCGTTATAGTTTCTAATCTAGTGGCTACAGCTTCAGCCATCGTGTTAACTGCATTAGCTCCCATTGCATCTCTACAATCTACTAGTAAGTGTGTTATCACCATGGGCCCAGTGTCTGAATCAAGTACGCGGACTTCAATATTTTTACAACCTCCTCCAAATTTAACTAATATGGGATCTTGCTCATTAGCCAATTGGATTATTTCATCTCTCTTCTCAATTATCTGTTCTTTTGCTTTAAATGGATCTTCTAAATTTACTAACTGTATTTGACCAATCATTACGGGTTCATCTGAATCTGCAATGATACCCCCCATCTTTCTTGTTCCCTTTGCCATGTGTGTAGCTGCAGCTACAACTGAAGGTTCTTCTAGTGCCATAGGAACCATGTACTCTTTCTTATTTACCATAAAATTAGCAGCAATGCCTAAAGGAAGTGGGAAGGTACCAACTACATTTTCTATCATTCGATTTGCAGTTTCTTCACCTAATGCACCATATCCACTTATGGCATTTGCTTCTTCATCAGAAAGATTAGCAAATTTCTTTACAAATTCTAATCTTTCGGACGGTTTTTTCTTGTAAAAACCAGGTACTTCCGAACTCGGCGTCATAACTAGGTAAGAAAGTATTCCTTAAAGATAGTTGTTCAATTTAAAGAGGCGATTCGCCAATCGTACCGCAGTAAGGACACATAATTTCGGGATCATCTCCTTTACCCTTAAATTCTTTTGAACAACCAGCCTCGCATATGAATGAAACTTGTCGGGAAAATTCACTTCCCGATATAACACTGAAAGGAGGACTGTCTTCAATTTCTTCAGAAGATTGATTCCCTAATTCATAAGTTTCAAGAGGTATTAGTAATGATTCAGTGTCGGCTTCCACTGGCAATACTTCATCTCCCTTAAACAAATAACTTGCAGAGAATAAGGCTATTGATACTAAAAGTACTGCTGCACCTACAAAGAGATAAATGTCATTTTCAGACTGTTTATCAACTATAATTTCATTGATAATCTCGGTTTCAATAAATATTTCTAAGAATTTATTTTCCATGTCGGTATTGGTATATCCCATCCTGTCAATGGAAGTAATTCGGTAATAATGAAATCCATTACTCAAATTTACTAATTCATAACTTAGTTCATTAGTATTGGTGGTGTTGATAGTATCTACTGAAATCCAGTTACTAGTAAAATCTCGCTTACTTTCAATGACAAAGCTTACGGCGTCTACAGGACGCTCCCATTCGATTGTAACATTATTTCTCTCTTCAACAATAAAGCTAGCTTTAGTAACTGGTTCAGGGGGTTTTGCATCGATTGTAGTAACCAAATCAAAACCGTGATAGAAAAGAGATATTGAAGAATTAAGTGGAGGTAAATACCCATCATCTCCATCACCAAAGATAACTTTAGAATTGATATAGTCAATCCAGTATTGGTTTGCAGTCATTCCAGTTAAATCAGTGCCAGTATATTCTTCTAAGCTAATTTCAAAGATTCCATCGCCGTCTTCATCAACAGTAATAGCCATGTTTCTTATTTTACCAATCATAACCGGTTTTAGTGGATAAATGGGCAATTCGAGAGTCCTGTCATCTTCAGAGTTAATTGATACTGTAAAATGGTATTCTTCTCTTGGATAGTCATTTCCAGCTAAATCCATCGGGTTGATTCTAAAATAGTAAGTTTTCCCATCTAATAAGTTAATGATTGCAGACTCATTCTCCCAATTATTACTCCAAAGTTTCCAATCCAATTCTTCTTCACTATTTTCATTTACTTGAGAATACTCTAGAGTTATATTAGTTAATTTTTCACTAGAATATAGTATGCTCAATATCAAATCTTCATTACCTACAAAAGTATTAATGGGATTTAATATTACGATAGGTTTTATTCTATCAAAGGTTATGGTAATGTCATTAATTTCTTTATATTCAATATTACCTGCATAATCCACCGATCTGGAGCGGAGTTCAAATGTTGCATCATGCGTTGGTGAAAACCAATGTTGGCCTGGAGATGTAAAGGATCCAAAATCATTCCATGTTATATTTCCAACCTCCCGAAATTCAATTAAATAAGCTTGGATGTCATATGTTAGATTTGCTTTCCATTGTATAGTTATACCATCCAGATTAGTATATTCATAATCACCTTCAACTATCCAAAGATTAGATTTTGGTAAATCTAAATCAATATTCATTTCAGCGTCGTAAGACCCCTTATTCTCAATATTTCCGAGAGTATCTATGGCAACTGATTTGAATCTATATATTAGCCCACTTTGGCCTGTAAAATTCATAGATGTATTTGTATAAAATCCTAAGGCATTCCATTCTCCAATATTTCCCCCGTCTTTTTCTAAATAATAAATATAATAACCTTCTAAATCGTCATAGTCCGATATACTCCTCCATTTGACTTCAAAAGTCGAAGTATTACGGTAAAATCCTTCTTTAATTACTGTAGAAGTAGGAGGTGTTGAATCAAGATAAATAGGAATTTCATTCGTTTCAGTTTTGTAATTCCATAAATTAGATTGAGGGAATGTAATCTCAATTTCTTGGTCAAACCATTGTGTATTTGTTGGGTTATAAACTACACTTGCAATTATATTTTGTCCTTGATTTAGATAGTTTGTGTATACTTGAACTTCTTCATTCCAGTATTCAGCTCCGTGTCCATCACCTCCATCTATATCGCCAAATACATAAATTCCGTTAATGTAGTGATCACCATAATTATTTGTTGCAACACCGATTCTCATAAATCCTCCATCATAAAGACTGATATCCGAAATATTAACTATATGTCTAAAGTAGGCATAATTGTCACCATCCCAGAAAGTTTGGTAGTCCATTCCACCTAAATCAGTATCACCAAAAGGAGTATTTCCATCGCTCCATAAAGAATCATTAAAGCCTAATTTTGTCCAGTTTGTATTATTAAATAATTCTTCAGAACCAGTTGAATTTATCCATCTCCAATCCACATCATTATTTGCACCTCGACTCAATAAGGTTTTTGTTATTACGTAATTATGAGTACTCTCTACTTTGAAAGAGAGATTATAGAATCCATCTTCATATGATTCAGGTATAAGAGCAGTCAGTAAAACATTTTGTGTTTGGCCCGGTTCTAGTAAAAAATTATTGGGAGTAAATATAATATTCCAGTTACTGAATATTGGGTCTCCGTATGTTAGAGTTATGTTGTCAGTTAAATTCCCGTCATTACTAACTTGAATTATGGTGGTAACAATTCTACTTTGGTTCACAGACAATAATTCATTATTAAATGAAGTATTTAATGAGTAAATTTTCGCAGTCACATTTAAAATAAAATAATTATTGGTGAAATTAGTTTCATTACAATTACAAGAAAATGAAATGTTAAGTTGATTAAAGCCTATTTTCTCAGGAATCCAACTAATAAATACTTGGCCACTGTAATTGGCAGGTAATGATGCGAAAAAGAGGCTACTATTGTTAGAAATTTCCGAAGTACTATTTAGAAATACAGTTTCAGCACTCTGATTTCCTTTATTCCCTCCATTGACCATTATATTAATGGTATCGCCAAGGATAATAGATTCGTTGGTAGGTTCAAAAACTTGAGCTGTTAATTGTAGATCAATCCATTGTCTATTGCTACTTCCCCATCCTCCAACATAATCACGAGCATATACAGCAAGTACATTTTCGCCTTGATTGAATAAAGAAGGAGTTATTGTTCCTGCAGCATCATCATTCCAATACTCCTGTGCTCGACTATCTCCACCTCTCTCATCATAAATCATATTTCCATTTAAGTAAGGTGTGCAAAAATTTGCAACTGCTACATCAAGTTCAGCGGAGGTTACGATTCCGGAAACTTGGAATTTGTGTCTTATGAGTATAACATCATCATTATAGGGGGAATTGCCAGAACTATCCCAATCTGTATTCGGTTCAACACCACCAGATGACCGATCACCAAAAGGCGCAGCCCCTAAGTTCCAAGAAGAGTCATTAAATTCTGGTAGAGACCAGTTTTCAGGAGAATCATTAATATCATCTATAATCAAATACTTGAAGTTGGTAGCATTATCTCTTCCGCTTGTGACGAGTAGTCTTTCTTGAGATTGGTCATTAGAATATTCGGCATTATCTATAAATAAATCAGGAGCTCCAGCAGAATCTATAGATAGGAATGGTAAGGAAATTAAGGCAATTGTCAGAAATAGGAAAATCCCGAATGAACTTCTCATGACTAAATTGATTAAGTAGTCATGTATTTTTAAAGTTATAAGGCCATGAGAACTATTTATTATCACCTCTTTAGTAACATATCTGATATTGTGTCTGGAGATGACAAGAATTCAGGTTTGAGGGGTCGTATAGACCGTTTCTTTGATAGGAGAGCAGAAGAACAACAGGAATTAATTAGCAAAGCTCTCGGCGGTAATGTTATAGAAAATACATCTGCCAAAAAAGTATCTTCTAAAAGTCCATCTACATTGGCAACACCTGAATCATCATCAAAAATCCATAAAGTTAAAAAATCCAAAGGTTCTCCTAAATTATCGGAGCCATCATCTTCTGATGTGGAAATTAGCCCTATAGCTCGTAGTTTTGTTCATTTGACTACTGATTATCCACCAATAACATTGGGTATAATGACTGCAATTATGCTTTTTATGTTAATTGGAATTGGTAAAACGAATATTAATGGAGCGATGGAAGTCTACCTTCCAAAAGGATCAATAGAAGAAAAATTACTTCTTGAAGTCCGAGAAGATTGGTCAACTGATATTATTGTAATTTATGTTGAAACCGACAATGCGTATGATGTTTCCAGTAAAGCTAACATAACAAGTAGACAAGTTCTTCTTGAATTAGATCATATCGAACGAACTGTAGATCCTAAGGGTCAAATCGAACAAGGCGGAGCTGGAATAGTTCCTTCAGATGGTGGTGTGTATGATAACGTTGTTTGGTCGTTTAGTGTGTCTACTTTGATTAAAGAGCTTCATAGTACCAATAGTAGAGTTTATGATGCCTTAATAGAAAATTCTGCAGAATGGTCTGCATCTTCATCTGATGGCGCGACTAATACTTTTGCGGAATTGATAAAGCAGGGAGCTCAAATTGCAAAAGATAGTGCGGTTGAATCTGGTACCTTAAATCATTATGAAATCCCAAGCCAGTCAGACATTGATAATATAGTCCAAGATCTCCCTCCTGCAGTTCTTGAAAAAGTTCTAAGAGATACTAATGGAGATGGAATATGGGATACTGCAGTTATCTTATTTGGAGTGACTAGCGACGTTCCTCCTCCTGAAATCATAGATAGAGTTGATGAAGTTATGAACAATCGTGGGGACGATATGGGCCGTCCAGATGGTCAAACTTATAGTCGTATGATGCTAACTGGACCTGTGCCCGTTACTCAAGCAATAACCGAACGTTCTTTCTCTGAGTTCTGGCGCGTATTTCCAATTGGTGTAGTTCTATGTTCTGTAGCTATATTTTTAATTCAAAAGAAAATTAGAGCAGTTCTAATATCTGGAGTTCCAACACTATATTCAATTTTTATAACTTATGGATTTATAGGTTGGGCAGGTATAGAGGCTACTCCAACAATAATTGCACTAGGCCCTATCCTAATGGCTTTGGGCGTAGCCTACGGCTTACATTTATCTAATAGATTTACGGAGGAAGAAGGGGAAAATGCCCAGATTAAAATGATGAAAGCTCTATCGACTACAGGGAGAGCTATAGCACTTTCAGCTCTGACTACAATGATTGGTTTTGGTAGTTTAATGTATACTAATTTAGGGCCTGTTTTTACAGTAGGGCTGAGTTTGACTATAGGAATTTTTGTTTGTCTGATGTGCACGTTTGTAATGTCTCCTGCCCTTGCAGTTTTAACAGATTATAATTATAAAAAAGTGGAAGGGGAGTGGCATAGATTAGCTAAAGTAGTGACTGAACATAATAAACCAGTTCTGGCCGTTTTATTGGTTACCACATTGTTATCAGTTGGTGTTTTACCATTGCTTCAAACAAATATAGATTATTTGGACATGGTGCCAGATGATGAGCCAACATTAATAGGAATTGTCAAATATTCAACTGAATTTAATGCAGGTGCTTTTGGTATGATGATTGCCAGAGGGGACTTCCAGAATGAATATGATGAAGTTACTAATGATGCCGTTGATCATTTAGATCAAGTTGATTTGTTAGTAGCGGGCACTGATGATGGGAATCGAGAAGGATTAAATGATGTTCCAGATGTCACTGCAATTTCCTTGACTGAAGTAATGAAAGCAGTTAAGTTTTCTACAAATCAATCTTCAACACTTGATGGAATTTTAGATTTATTGGGGCTTGATGAAGGTATAGAACGATCGTTTTGGGAAGTTCTTCATGAAGATCAAGTAGCCAATAATCAATTGGTTGGACGAGATTTACAAAAATTTATTTTAAATGTATTTTATGATAGTATTACTCCTGAAGCAATTAGTATGATTATGGATTGTTCTCCAGATACTTCAGGAAGTGTTGAATGTAAATACTCTAAGACTTTAATTTATGTAGATATGCCATTGAAAGATATAAGAGGTATGGAAACTGCAGTAATTGGAGTTAATGAGATTAAAAACAATCATGAGTATGCTCCAGTTAAAATGTCGGCATTAACGGGCGTAGCAGCAATTGGTACAAGTGTAAATGCTCAGTTGATAAGTTCACAAATTAATACATTGGCTATATGTTTAGTTTTAGTTTTTGGTATATTGACTTTAACTTTTGGAAGAAATTGGAAGTTAGGCCTTATTACTACTTTACCAGTCGTTTGGGTTGTTTCTCTAGAACCTCTCACCTTCGTGATATTAGGACAGCCACTAAGTTTAGTAACTGTAATGATTGGTTCCATTGTTATTGGTGTTGGAATTGATTTTTCAATACATATTACTCAAAGAGTTATTGAAGGTGGAATAAATATGCCAAGTATCTATAATGCCATTGCAAGAACTGCACAAACATTATTTGAGGCAACAATAGTTACACTAGTAGGTTTAACCTCTGCTTTTGCAATTAAAATAAGTGCATTATGGTGGTTTGTTTTTATTATTGTAATTTTATTGATTGCATCAATGATTTCAGCGATGTTCCTTTTACCTGCATTATATTCTCAAGTTGTTAAATCAGGCGGTACCTTAGAGTGACCGTAACAACGATAATTGGAGCTCAATGGGGTGATGAAGGTAAAGGTAAAATTACGGATTATTTGGCAGATGGTTCTAAAGTTGTAGCAAGGTCTCAAGGTGGGAATAACGCCGGTCACACAATAGTTATAGATGGTAAGAAACACAAATTACATCTCCTTCCTTCAGGTATCTTGAGAAAAGACATAATCAGTGTAATAGGTAATGGCGTTGTTGTAAATCCAGATGTTTTACTTAATGAATTAAATAATTTAGGCATTGAAAGAGGTCCCTTATTTATTTCAGATAGAGCTCATGTTATCATGCCATATCACAAATTATTAGATGGCGGTGAGGAAAGTTCTAAGGGCAAATCAATGATAGGCACTACTGGTAATGGAATCGGACCTTGTTATTCAGATAAGGCTTCTCGAATCGGCATTAGAATGGGCGATATTATGGATGATGATTTGATTGTTGAAAGACTAGAAAAAGCTCTACCACGTAATTTAGCATTACTTGATCATTATGGAATTAAGAATAGTTTGACGATTGACCGTTTATTTGAAATTTGTAGAAACTGGAGAGAAAGTTTGGGTGAATTTATCACCGATGCCTCTCTGTTGATTAATCAACACATAGATAATGGAGAAAGTGTTCTTTTAGAGGGCGCTCAAGGCGTACATATTGATATTGAGTATGGGACATATCCATTTGTTACTTCTTCAAGTCCAACTACAGCAGGTGCGGCTCTAGGTTCAGGTATTGCCCCATCTAAAATTGATAAGGTCGTAGGAGTTACCAAAGCGTATCTTACAAGAGTTGGTTCAGGGCCTTTTCCTACCGAATTGGAGGATGAAGTAGGAGAAATGATAAGGGATAAAGGCCAAGAATTTGGTACAACAACTGGCCGTCCAAGAAGATGTGGTTGGTTAGATCTAGTTATGTTAGAATTATCTAATCGAATTTGTGGTTTTACTTCTTTAGCAATTACCAAGTTAGACATTCTTTCAGATATGGATGAAATTAAAGTATGTACTGGTTACAAGCTAGACAATGGTACTGAAATCAATCATTTTCCTTCATCATTATCTTACCTAGCAAAATGTACTCCTGTTTACAAGTTATTTCCAGGATGGTCATCTTCTAAAATAGATATTTCTAAAGGACTTATTCCCGATGAGATGAAGAATTTCCTAGATTTTATTTCAAACAGTTTGAATATTCCAATAAGCATTGTGTCACTTGGTCCTGGCCGTGATGAAACAATAATTTTCTAAATATTCTTCAAATAGCGTAGAATTACAACCGTTATTATCAATTCAATTGCTATTCTTTAGTATGTCTTCTTTAATCAGTCTTCAAACATTTTTTTGGTGGATTTGATAGTCTCACCAGCTGAAATTAGAACATCCCCAGTAGAGTCTACTACATCTCCCATCTTGTTAGTCATACCTTCCGCTTGTTCAGCAGCTTTCTGCATTAACTCTTTTGACATGTCTGAAACCTTTAGAGCAAGGAATTTCAAATCCTCCAACGCCTCATCTAGACCTAGCGATTCGATTTTAGATTTTTTATCATCTGCCATAATTCATGATAAGTAGTGGTTATAATTAAATCTGTGTTTAGTATTTGTAGAAGCCTTCACCAGTTTTATTTCCTAATTTACCATTATCAACCATTTCAATTAAGAGAGGACATGGCCTATATTTGTCATCATTCATATCTTTGTGTAATACTTGCATAATTGCCAAACAAGTATCCAAACCTATGAAATCCGCAAGTCTTAGAGGACCCATAGGATGACTCATTCCCAATTTCATTACTGTATCAATAGCTTCAGGTTCTGCAACGCCTTCCATTACACAAAAGATTGCTTCATTAAGCATAGGGAGCAAAAGTCGGTTACTGACAAATCCAGGAAAATCATTGACAAGTACTGGAACTTTATTCAACTCTTTAGCCAATTTAAATGTAGTATTGAAAGTTTCATCAGTAGTGTTTTTTGCTCTTATTACTTCTACTAATTTCATTACTGGAACTGGATTCATGAAATGCATACCTACCACATTTTCGGATCTTCCACTAGCTTCGGCTAAAATTCCAATAGGGATACTAGAGGTATTAGATGCCAATATGGCTTCTTTCTTAGTTATTTTACCTAAATCCATAAAAAGTTTTTTCTTAATATCGACATTTTCAATAATTGCCTCTACAATAATATCACAATCATTCAAATCTTTACTTTGTATTGTAGTATTTACATTAGATAATGTTGCTTCCATCTTTTCTTGGCTAATTCGTTCTTTAGTAACGCTCTTTTGAAGATTACTAGTTATTGTACTAATTCCATTTTGAACAAATTCCTCTTTTATGTCGCAAAGTATTACTTCTTTATCGATTGCAGCACAAACTTGGGCAATTCCAGCACCCATTTGTCCAGCTCCGATTACTCCTACTTTTTGTATTCTCATCTTTCACTCAGTTTAATCATTATTGCATTCTGTACATGTAACCTGTTTTCAGCTTGATCGAAGGCGATTGAATAATCAGCTTCCATTACCTCATCGGTTACTTCTCTATTCCGTTCAGCGGGTAAACAGTGCATGAATAGTGTTTTTTTACCTGTAGAGTTCATTAAGTTCTGATTGACTTGGAATGGCATGAATATTTTTTCTCTAGCTTCAGCTTCTTCCTTCTGACCCATAGATGCCCAAACATCCGTGTAGATTACGTCAGCATCTCTTACGGCTTCTTTTGGTTCATGAATGATCTCAATTTTAGAAATGCCAGTTTCTTTAGCTCTTTGAACCGTTTCTTTATCAGGTTCATAGCCTTTAGGGCAGCAACAAACAAAATGGAATGGAATGCGCATTGCTAGGTGCAGCCACGAATTAACAATATTATTTCCATCTCCCATATATACAATTTTTATATTTTGAATATTATTTAGATGTTCCCAAACAGTAAAAATGTCAGTCATTATTTGGCAGGGATGGTTATAATCTGTCAAACCATTTATTACAGGTATAGATGAATGTTCAGCTAGTTCGATAATATGTTGATGATCAAATAATCTAGCCATAATCATATCATTGTACCTGCTAAAAACTCGAGAAATATCTTTGATAGCTTCACGCTTTCCAATGCCTATGTCATTTGGACCTAAGAATAAGGCATGACCTCCCATCCATTCAAATCCGGTTTCAAAAGAAACTCTAGTCCTTGCAGAAGGTTTTGCAAAAATCATAGCTAATGATTTATTATCAAAATGTCCATACTTCTCTCTTGCTCTAAATTTTATTTTAACTTCTTTAGCCAACTCTAAAATTTCCCAAAGTTCATCTTCAGTATAGTCAGAGATGTGAAGAAAATGTTCTTTAGACATCTAATCGCGATCGATTCTTGGAGCTAACAGAAATTTAACGTTCCCTTGAGCTCCAGTCATATCATCTACAGCTATGTCTGCATCAATTTTAACCGGTAAATCCGTTCCTAAATTAATGTGTAGTATTCTATCTGCAGGTAAGGAATTGACCATTAATGCAAAGTACTCTAGAGAAAAGAGAGAAGAGGTGTCTTCAGCTGAATCTAATTTTTCTAATTGTTCTCTTCCTAATGATAAGTCCACACTATTCTGATTATCGCCTTCACATACTAGCCGAAAACTATCTTTACTTGTTGAAAGTGCAATGTGGTCTGATACTGTTTTTGAGGCTTTAAGTCCTTGTCCTATTTCTCCAACAACAACACTTACTGAGGCCGGCAAATCCAGTGAAGGTACTTTAGGGTCAGGCATTCCAGAAGTATCCAACAGCGGCATTGCTCTAGTTAGGTTACCTATGCTGACGACAAGCCTATTTAGGTCGTCATCTTTTTCAAGTTCCACCATATCGTTTTTTCCGGCAACGGTTAAAACTGTTTTAAACTTATCAATATCGATACCCATTTCCATTGTTTTTGCTTCGAAAACATCGAATGCTGATTTTGATAAATTAGTCTCAATCATAGCTACATGTGAGGGATCTACTGCTTTAATTTGTATTCCGTCTTCGGTAACATTCAACTTTGCTTCATCCACTAGTGAACCTACGGTTCCAATGAATTCTTTTAGACTTTCTGCTTTGATTCTGGCTTTAAACACTAAATAACCTCTAGCATTGATTGGTGACCGATATTTAAATTTTGTTTATGATTTCAAAGTAGCCATTAATCTAATATACTTAGCTCGGATAAACAAGTATTCTACTTTTTGGAGGGAATTTTTGTCAGAAAAAGATTTAAAAAAAGGTACAACTACTTTAGGGTTGGTTTGTAAAGACGGCATAGTAATGGCAACAGAAATGCGAGCCACAATGGGTAATTTAATTGGTCACAAAACCACTCAGAAATTATTCAAGATATCAGATAATATGGGTTTAACCGTTGCAGGTCTAGTTGGAGATGCTCAAATGTTAGCCAGATGGTTATCTGCTGAGGTCAAGTTATATGAATTAAAGAATGGACGGCAGATGTCTCTTACTGCTGCGTCCACTCTAATGTCTAATATCATGAATGGTAGAAGACACATGCCGTTTTGGGTTCAGCTACTTTTAGGTGGTATCGATTCTGATGGTTCTCATGTATATTCACTTGATGCTGCCGGAGGTTCTATACCTGATAAATACCAAACAACAGGTTCAGGTTCACCATTTGTATATGGAGTTTTAGAAGATCGTTTTAGAGAAAATATGACTGTAGCTCAAGGTAAGGAATTAGGAGTTAGAGCTCTAGTTGCTGCAATGAAAAGAGATTCAGCCTCAGGAGATGGAATCTCTATGTGTGTAATTAATTCGAAAGGCTATCACCCCGTTTCTCCAGAAGAATTAGAGAAAATTGAGACTAATTTAGCAGCTTAAGGGCTGCTAAGTATAAGAAAGGAGGCCAGAATGGCCGTAGAAGACGTAGTTAAACTAGTTAAAAAAGTCGCGACAGAAGTCATACCTGATAGTGTATCTTTTACAGATATCAAGGTGGAGGCATCCAATGTAGTATTGTATACTCCAAATGTAGAAATTTTTACAGAAAACAATGATTTAATTCGTAACCTTGCTCAGAAAGTTCGAAAGCGGATAGTTATCAAAGCCGATTCTAGTGTCCGAAAACCAATTATTGCAGCTAAACAGAAATTGAATGAGATAATACCTGAAGAAGCCGGTATTGTTGACATCAAATTTGATGAAGTTAATGGAGATATTATTATTGAAGCTAAGAATCCAGGAAAGGCTATTGGAAAGCAGGGTGCAGTCCTCAATAAAGTCCGGAGAGAGTTAGGTTGGAATCCAATCGTATTACGCTCAGCTCCAATGGAGTCTAAAACACTCAAAGATGTTCGAAATTATATGCTTGGTGATAAAGTGGCCGAGGGTCGTAAAAAGTTCTTAGCAAAGGTTGGAAAGAAAATATTTCGTGATACTATAGATGGTGAACAACACGTTAGAGTAACTGCCTTGGGTGGATATCGAGAAGTAGGGCGATCTTGTCATCTTTTAATGACTAAAGACAGCAAAGTTTTGATTGATTGTGGTTTTAATCCCGGTAATGATAAAGAACCAAGTCCATTTCTAAGTGCTCCCGAAGTAACGCCTTTGGAAGGCATAGATGCAGTAGTTCTTACACATGCTCATTTAGATCACTCGGCTTTACTACCAATGCTTTTTGTCTATGGTTTTGATGGTCCAATTTATTGTACACCACCTACCAGAGAATTATCTTCTCTTTTACAAAATGATTTTATAAAAATCCAGAATAGTGAAGGTAAAAGAGTCCCTTACAATACTGAGCATATTCGGCATGCCATTAGGAATACTATACCTCTAAATTATGGGGATACTACCGATATTACACCAGACTTAAAATTAACATTTCATAATTCAGGGCACATCTTAGGTTCAGCAGCGGCCCATTTTCACGTTGGTGAAGGTCTTTATAATTTGGTTTTTTCCGGTGATATTAAATTTGAAAATACATGGCTTTTTGATAGGGCCGTTAATAATTTTCCGAGGCTTGAGGCTCTAATTATGGAATCAACATATGGTGGTTACAAAGATTTTCAACCACCAAGAGAAGAAGGTACTAGGAATCTTACAGAAATAATTAATCGAACTGTTGAAAGAAAGGGTAAGATTCTAATTCCAGTTTTTGCAGTTGGACGCTCCCAAGAAGTTATGCTTGTTCTTGAAAAAGCCTATTCTGAAGGTAAATTGAAAGATATGCCCGTTTATTTGGATGGTATGATATGGGAAGCTACAGCTTTGCATTCAGCATATCCCGAATATTTGAATAATAACTTGCGCAATAAGATATATCAGAATCAGGATAATCCTTTTAGATCTGAAATTTTCAATAAAGTAGAAAGCCCTGAAATGCGGCAAGAAATTTGCGGTAGAGAAGAACCTGCAATTATTTTAGCTACTTCAGGTATGGTAAATGGAGGGCCAGTAATGGAATATTTACGTCATTGGGCTCCAGATCCGAGAAACAGTATGATATTTGTAGGATATCAGGCTTCTGGAACTATGGGTCAGAGGTTGCAGCAGGGAGCTAGTGAGATTCACCTGCATGATAGAGATAACGGAGGAATGATTCCAGTTAAAGTTAATATGAACTTAGAAACTTGCGAAGGTTTTTCAGGACATAGTGATAAAAGGCAATTGATGAGATATCTAAGGACTATAAGGCCACGGCCAAAGATAGTTCTTTTGAACCATGGTGATGCCAAGACTTGCGAAGAATTTGCAACTGATATTAGACGCAAGGTAAGATTAGATTGTAGAGTCCCTCACAATCTGGAAACTATCCGGTTCTTATAATGAAGAAAATAGAAGATAAGATTTTAGAAGTTATAAAAGAGCTAGAAAGTTGGCAAAATAGAGAAAAAAAGGTTAAAGCCCGATTAGAAAAAGGAGAGGCCGATATTTCGGAATTAGATAGAATTAATGAGCAGATTTCACATTATGAAAGTTTGTTACATGACATGAAGTTGAAGATGTCATCAACAGATGTTTCACGTATGATTTTCCGTTCGGGAAATCCATAATAATATAGATATAGAATGACGTTTTAAGTGGGTGAGGTGGCAGAGCCCGGCTATGCACGCGACTGCAGATCGCGACCACGGGAGTTCGAATCTCTCCCTCACCACCAATGTTTCACATTCTTTCTGGGGCTTTTATGCCAAGTATGTCTAAACTGGCATTCAATATAATCTTAGATGAGAATACCAAGTTAATTCTGAATTGTTCATTATTATGTCCTATTACGGGACAATCTCGATAAAATTGGTTAAAGTTTGAAGCTAATTCATGAACATAATTTGGAATATAATGGATTGAAAGGTTTGAAACTGCTCTTTGAACTGTGTCTGGCCACTTAGAAAGTGTCCTCAAAAGAGTTATTTCCGAGGTTGATAGTTTTTCATTTAATATAATTTCAGGTATATCCTTGTTATAATTCCTTATTATTGCTGCAGCTCTAGCATGTGAATACATAGCAAATGGGGCCGAATCACCTTGCAAATTTAGCGCATCTTCTATGTTAAATGTAAATCCTTTTTCAGCTTGTACTTTAAGGACGTTGTACCTCAGAGAACCGATTCCTATGTTTTCAGCCAATTCTTCTTTAGTTTCATTATTCAGGTCAGTTTCATTGAGTTTGTTCTTTGCTAATTCAACAATCTTCTCCATTATATCATCCAAGTAAACTACTCTTCCGGCTCTAGTAGACATCTTGCCTCCAGGAAGATTTACAAAAGAATAAAATAAACCAATTGGTTCATTAGAACCTAACTCTCTTAGAGCAATACCTAGTAATTTACTCTGTAATCTGTGATCTTCGCCTAGCACATTCAAAGCTTTATCATAGTTTGTAAATTTATGAAGATGATATGCGATGTCTCTTGTAGTGTATAGGCTCAATCCATTTTTTCTTGTAAAGAAGAATTTTTGATTTCTTCCGGCTATATTTTCTCTTTCTAAATCTAAATAATAAGCCCCATCTTCTTCTTTGCATATTTCACTATTCTTTAAGGATTCAATTACTTCTCCAACTTTTCCATTTGCTATTAAATCAGACTCATGATAGTAGCTATTTGCTTCAGCTCCCAAGCGCCTTAGGGAAATCTTCATTCCTTCTAGCATTCTTTTTGCCGAATTCTTTACCTTTTGGAGTACTTCAGAATTCCCACCTTCAATATCTTCCATCATTTTGTAAATATTTTCTCGTACTTCAGTATTATCTTCTAAAAGTTTAGAAGCTTCCCGATAAGCTTCCACCAATTCATGATCTATTTTATCTTTATTATTGGTTTTATAATCAGATAGTCCAAAAGCTAAGGTTGCTGCCTGTCTACCAGTATCATTGACATAATATTCAGTATCTACATTATGTCCATAATATTGTAACAGTCTAGCAATACTATCTCCAATGATTGGATTACGCGCTCTCCCCATGTGAAAAGGTCCGGTAGGGTTGGCAGAGGTATGCTCAATAAGTATATTCTCAATTTCACCTCCTGTTTTAGCATATGATTTTTGGTTTATTTCATTAATTACATCGGTTGCAATGTCATCCCAATCGATTACTATGTTACAATATCCTTTTTCAGGTTCCGCAGAAATTA
>Ga0209709_10000522_pt1 | contig 36861 bp, 37 predicted proteins | sample ArcticOcean_MG_C_2_FD_187435 | JGI IMG/M metagenome (GOLD analysis project Ga0209709, IMG submission 187435) | Marine microbial communities from western Arctic Ocean - ArcticOcean_MG_CB4_136 (SPAdes) (version 2) | ecosystem: Environmental > Aquatic > Marine > Oceanic | place: Arctic Ocean... | reverse complement strand
CCTTGAGGCTAACAATGTTGATTTAATACTTAATTTAGATAAATCATATGATGATATAGAAAAATTAAAAGTATTACCTATAAAAAAAAACCAAAATAGTATTATAAGACTTGCAGATATTGCCAATATTGAGTTCGGTCCAGTTTCAGAAAAAAATCTTTTCAAGGCACAAAGTAAGGATGCTTTAAATCTAAAAACTGTAGGAATTGGCATTTATGCAAAAAGTGGTGCTTCAACAGTAGAGCTTTCTAAAGAAATAAGTAAAAAAATAGATGAAGTTAAGAAAACATTACCAGGTGATCTAAATATAGAAGTAGCTTTTAACAGGGCAACTTATGTAGGTACTGCTATCGATGAAGTTTACAAAACTTTAATAATTGCTTTTATGCTTGTGGTTATTATTATTTATTTATTTCTTGGAAATATAAAGGCAGTAATTGTTCCTGCAGTTGCATTACCTGTAAGTTTGATAGCATCTTTTTTAGGTCTTTATTTATTTGGCTTATCAATAAATATTTTTGTTTTATTAAGTTTTATTTTAGCAATTGGAATAATAACAGATGACTCAGTTATAATGACAGATGCAATCTATAGAAGAATTGAAAATGGAGAGAGTCCTTTAGTTGCAGCTTATAAAGGATCAAAACAAATTAGTTTTGCAATCATTGCCACAACATTAATTCTAGTTGCAGTATTTATTCCTTTAATTTTTATTGGTGGAATCGCAGGAACATTATTTAGAGAAACTGCAATTGCCTTATCTTTTTCAGTTGTGGTGTCCTCTTTTGTTGCGCTTACATTGTCACCCATGTTAGCAAGTAAGTTTTTAAAGAAAGAGCCTAAACAAAATCTTATAGTTACTAAATTTGACAAGTTTTTTAAATCATTATCAAAATTTTATGAAGAAACATTGGGCTATTGGCTAAATAAGAAAAAAATTATTATTTCATTTATTGTCTTCACTATTATTGTCTCTAGTGTTTTATTTCATTTTACAAAAAAAGAATTGTTACCTATGGAAGATCGAGGTGTATATCTTGTTCTTGGATTTACAGATGAGGGGAGTTCTTTTGAATATACTGAAAAAAGAGCAGAAGATGTTGAAAAAAGATTAATTCCACTTCTTCAGGCTGAGGATAGTCCATATAAAAGATTTATAATGAGAGTGCCGGGCTTTGGCAGCAACCAAAATTCTTTTAACAGCTTTATAATAATTGCATTATTGGAAGAATGGGCTGAAAGAGATAAAAGTTCACTAACAATAATGAGGGAAGCAATTGGAAAAATTGTGACAGTGCCAGAAACTGTGGCTTTTCCAATTTCACCACAATCTATTAGAGTTTCTAGTTATAATAAACCAGTACAAATGGTCATATTAGGTAGTACTTACGAAGAGTTAGAAGAAATACAATCCAAAGTTATTGGAAAATTAAGACAGAATAAAAACTTATCCAGAATAGAATCTGACTATTCTAGAGACAAACCAGAAATCAAACTGGTAATTAATAAAAACAAAGCTAAAGATTTAAATATATCTACTGACTCAATTGGAAAAACTTTAGAAACTCTTTATGGTGGAAAAACTGTAACGAAATTTAATAGACTTGGTAAAGAATATCCGATTATACTTCAGCAATACTTGGCTGACAGAAGATCTCAAGAAGGGCTTTCTAAAATATTTGTTAGATCAGAAAGCACTGGTAAACTTATTTCTTTAGCAAATTTAGTTGAGTTTAATGAAAAAGGATCTGCAAAAAAATTAGCAAGATATAACAGGCAGAGAGCTGTAACAATATCTGCAAATATATCACCGTCCTACACACTTACAGAGGCAATTGCATATTTAGAAGAAACAATGGAAGAAATTGGCTCTTCCAATCAAATTGCATGGAAGGGTAAATCAGAAGAAATAAAAGAAACTAGCAACGAGCTGTTTATTATTTTTGGATTAGCATTTCTAACTGCCTACCTAGTAATGGCTGCAACTTTTAACTCATTTATCCACCCATTTATTATTATGTTAACTGTCCCACTTGCTTTGTTTGGGGGGTTAGTCTTTATTCTATTCTTAAATAGTTCTATTAATATCTTCTCACAAATAGCACTCGTCATTTTAATTGGAATATCGACTAAAAATAGTATTCTAATCGTTGATTATGCCAATCAATTAAGGACGGCTGGAAAAAATATTGAAACGTCAGTTAAAGAAGCTTGTCAGTTAAGATTTAGACCAATAATGATGACATCAATAAGCACAATGATAGCAATGATGCCTCTAGTTATAGGTAATATTGGACCAGGAGCAGGTGAGGCCTCTAGATTGGCTGTAGGTGCCACTATTTTAGGTGGAATGATTATATCAACATTCTTTACACTCTACGTTACTCCAACAATGTATTTAATTTTAGCTAAAAATACAAAAAGAATGGATGCTGTTGATATTGAGTTAAAAAAACAACTTCGTTAAAAAATAATATATTTATTTTTATTTAATCTTTTCTGACATTTTTTCAATTGAGACTTATATTTGTTAGATTGCTTGTCTACTTTTTTGGCTAAACCTATAACTTTTTGATTATTCTTGTAATTTTTATAACCACCCCACCCTTCATGATAAGCAAGATATTGTCTAAACGCATCTTTCTTAGAAATTTTTAAAAGAGATTCAGTTTTGTTTGTATACCATCCTATAAAATCAACACTGTCTTTAAAGCTTGTTCTTGATGCTAATTTATTTCCTGTTTCATTTCTGTATTGTTTCCAAGTTCCCTTAACTGCCTGTGAATAGCCAAACGAACTTGATGGCCTTTTAAAGGGTATAACTTTAAATATTTTTTGTCTATTAGGCTTAGCTAACCAATCAAAATCAGACTCCATCTTAATTATAGCTAATTGAACATAAATAGGTGTGCCCCATTTGTCTTCAGTTTTTTTTGCATGTTTGTACCATAAATATTTTTCATTAAATATTGAACAACTATTAGATGTATTTTTTGGGATAGAGGAGCATGCCACAATTAATAATAATAAAATAGTTAAAAAACTATTAATAATTTTTTTATTATATCTAAATTTATACATACTTTTTTTTAAATTTATAAATAATAATGACCAGCAAAACTCCTAAAATATTTCCAAACAAGTCACTAAATTCAAATTTTCTATTTGGTATCATAATGTGAAAGAATTCTAAAATAATAGATATGAAAAATAAATATTTAATCAAAAAATTAATTTTTTTTGTATTGTGATAAGCTAATAGACCCAATAAAGACAAAAAAATAAATGTATAAAAATGATTTGATGATACTAAAAAATCCCCTGTAATTTGTGGTTGTACAGTACAGTCTTTATAAAAAACACAACCAGCAATACTCCCTGGATATAAATAAAATATAATTAATATAAGGTTAATAAAATGAAAAGTTGCCAAAAAAACAGTATTTATTTTTTTCATAAAATTTTATATTTATTTAATCTATTTTATCAGCTATCAAAACATATTATATGCCTCTTTTAATTTTAGTCAGACATGGTCAAAGTGAATGGAACCTGGAAAAAAGATTTACAGGATGGGTTGATATTGACCTTACTGGACAAGGAAAATTAGAGGCATGTAAATCAGGTGAATATATTAAAGAGTTAAAACTAAATATAGATTACTTTTTTTCATCTTTCCAATTAAGAGCTATCAACACACTAAAGCTTATTCAGGATACTTTAAGAGACAATAAAGAGCCCATAAGGGCGTGGCAATTAAATGAAAGGCACTATGGTGCATTAACTGGATTAAATAAAGATGAAATGAAAGAAAAACTCGGTGAAAAAAAAATTCATGAATTTAGAAGATCTTGGGATATCAAACCTGAGCCTTTAAATAGAAATAATCCATATCATCCTTTAAATATTGATATATATAACAAAATTCCTAGAGAAAAAATTCCTGATACTGAATCACTTGAAGATACTTATAATAGAGTGATAAAATATTACAATGAAGATATTCAAAATAAATTATTAATGAATAAAAATATTTTAATTTCAGCTCATGGAAATTCTATTAGAGCCCTATGTAAATTCTTATTTAAATTAAATAATAAAAAAATATCTTTACTTGAGATACCAACAGGAAATCCACTTATAATTAATTTAAATTCGAAGCAAGAAATTACAGAATGCAAATATTTGGATAAAAGTAGAGCTAAAGATTTACTGGTTTTTTAACAGCTCTTCATAAACTTCAAGATTGGTTAAATGATAAAAATTTTTTAAACTCTCAAAACCATATAGTTCATTTTTAATAACTAGTTCATTCCAAATCTTCGATATTGAAAAATTATTAACTAAATAAGATTTGAAAAGACTTTTATTGATTATTTGACACCCTGTATAAATTAAATTGTTTAGAGCATCTTTTTTAATTGTATTTTTTATAAGATTAAAATCACCTTTTAGTCTTTTATCAAAACTAAGATTTTTATTAACAAGCAAAAGAATATTTTTAATTTGATTTGAAAAATAAAATTTTTCCATGGTCTGAATATCTTTAATATAATCATTGCTCCATACAGTATCTGGATTGATAGTTAAAAAATCTATCTCATTTGAAGAATTCATCATATTTAAAATTCCTCCTCCTGTGTTTAAAATAGTTTTTCCATCATTAATTATTTTAATGTCTAAATTGAATTTTTTTATTCTAACGAAATTTTCAATTTTTTCTTTTAAATAAAATGTATTTATTATGACTTTTTTTATTCCCAAAGATTCTATTAAACTAATGCAGTTTTCAAGTAATGTAATTTCATTTATCTTTAAAAGTGGCTTAGGGTCTATTAAAGTTAATGGATTTAATCTCTTCCCATAACCAGCGCACAAAACCAAGGCAGTATTAATTTTCATTTAAGTTTCCTTATTTTCTTCGAAAAATTATGATCTAGTGTTTTTTTAAGGCCGTTAAACAGTTTATTATTATTGATTCTAAATTCTATTAATTTCCAGGCATAAGGTATTAATTTTAAATATTTCTTTTTTTTATCTCTCGTAGCTAATCTTGTAAAAGTACCTATTATTTTCATATTTCTAAGGACTGATAATATCTTAAAATCATTTAATAAAATAACATTATCAATATTTTTTTTATTCAATTTTAAATAATAATTGTAAATATTATCTTTAAATTTTTTTCTAGATTTAAATCTAACATCATCAATTAAAGATGCCAAATCATATGCTCTATTACCTATTAAAGCATCCTGTGTATCTATTATTGCTAATTGCTTTTTATATTTCATTAAATTTGATACATGAAAATCTCTATGAACAAAAATATCATTTTTGAATTTAAGATTGGATAATAAAAATTTTATTTGTTTATTTATTTGAAGATTAAAGCTTGATATTTTTTTTTTAGATATATATTTTTTTGCATACCAATCAGAGAATAATTTAGTTTCTTTAAATAATAAATTATTATCATAAATGGAAATTTTATAATTTTTTCCTTTAAAGTTTATTATTTTATTTTGTTTTATTTTTTGAATTTTATTAAGTAAATCAATAGATTTTTTATATAGATTTATCTTTCTGCTTCCTTTTCTTCTTAATAAATTAAAAATAGTATCGTCACCAAAATCTTCAATTTCTATAAAATTTTTTTTATAATTTTCATTATATATTTTTGGTGCTAAAATTTTGTTTTTAATTAATAATTTATTTATAGCGTCATAAATAAGTAAATTTTTTTCTTTTTCTTTAGTTGCCCAAACTATAATTGATTTTTTATTGTTAGTTTTTTTTCTATAAAAAGACCTAAATGAAGCATCTCCTTTAATTTTTTTTAATTTCAATTTATCGAATAACATCTAATTTTTCATCATTTAAACCCTTAATAGATAAAAATCTTTTGTTCATATCTTCTCCATATTTAAAGAATAAATCAATTTTATTATCAATTTTATTATCAATTTTTTCAGGCCATTCAATCAATGTTAAGATTTCTTTTTGATTTTCTAATAATCCAATATTTTTTGTCTCCTCACTACTTGTTAATCTATATAAATCATAATGTTGGATTATAAAAATACCTACATCATATTCATTTACTAAATTAAATGTGGGACTTGTAACTTCTGTTGGATTTAGATGATTGTTTACTTGAAAACTGTTTACTAAATATCTTATAAATGTTGTTTTTCCCACTCCAATTTCACCATGAAAAAATACTACATCATTTTTTTTTAGTATTTTTGAAAAATTTTTTGCCAGTCTAGCTGTCTTAACTTCTAAAGAAATATCTATTACTTCGCTATTAGTAGCGATATGCATCAGGCTTGAATGGACCGTCTGTTTCAACGCTTATGTAGTCAGCTTGGTCTTTTGATAATTTTGTAAGTTTTGCACCAACTTTTTTTAAGTGAAGCATGGCTACTTTTTCATCTAAAGATTTTGGTAGAACATAAACTTTATTTTCATAATTTTTATGGTTATCCCACAGTTCTATTTGCGCCATTACTTGATTTGTAAATGATGCGCTCATTACAAAACTCGGGTGTCCTGTTGCACATCCCAAATTAACCAATCTACCTTTTGCTAAAAGAATAATTCTCTTTCCACCAACTAATTCTATCTCATCAACTTCTGGTTTAACTTCTGTCCATTTATAATTTTTTAAAGCTTCTACCTGAATCTCGTTATCAAAGTGACCAATATTGCACAAGATTGCTCTATCTTTCATATTCCTCATATGATCTGCAGTGACAATGTCTATGTTTCCTGTAGCTGTAACAACAATATCTGCTTTACTTATTGCCTCTTCCATTAAAACTACTTCATAACCTTCCATTGCTGCTTGAAGTGCGCAAATCGGGTCTGCTTCTGTAACCATAACTCTTGCACCACTTTGTCTTAAAGATGCAGCGCTACCTTTTCCGACATCACCAAAGCCTGCAACAATTGCAACTTTACCTGACATCATAACATCTGTAGCTCTTCTAATTCCATCTACTAAACTTTCTCTACAACCATACAAGTTATCAAATTTTGATTTTGTAACTGAATCATTAACATTAATTGCTGGAATCATTAAAGATCCATCTTTTTCCATTTTGTTTAATGCTTTAATTCCTGTTGTTGTTTCCTCTGAAACACCTTTTACTTCTTTTAATAAATCTTTGTAATCGCTATGCATAATTGCAGTTAAATCACCACCATCATCTAATAACATGTTCGCTTTCCAATCTTTTTTTCCTTCGATTGTTTGCTTTATACACCATATAGCTTCCTCTTCAGTTTCACCTTTCCAGGCAAAAACAGGTATGCCTGCTTTAGCTATCGCCGCTGCTGCATGATCCTGTGTTGAAAAAATATTGCAAGAAGACCATCTAACTTCAGCTCCTAGTTCTGTTAAAGTTTCAATTAAAACTGCTGTTTGAATTGTCATATGAAGGCATCCTAAAATTCTCGCTCCTTTTAAAGGTACTTTTCCAGAATATTCTTCTCTTAGTGCCATTAATCCTGGCATTTCACTTTCTGCTATAGAAATTTCTTTTCTGCCGTAATCTGCTAGTGATATATCTTTAACTTTAAAATCTTCCATTGCTCGGTTTTCTAACAATAATACTTCCATTAATCAACTTATGATTAAATTTTAGGAAAAATAATTTTAACATTTGCCCCCTTTTCATTAATATTATTGGAAGCACTAATTGTAGCACCATGAAGATCTACTAGATTTTTAACTATATTTAATCCTAAACCAGAATGTTCGCCAAATTTATCCGGCCTATTACTGTAAAATCTATCAAATATTTTATTGGTACTTTTTTCCTTAAAACCCTTTCCTTGATCTATAACTCTTAAAATAGTTTTTTTTTCAATATCTTTAGAAATTTCTAATAAAATTTTTTGATTATCCTCACTAAATGAAATGGAATTATCTAATAAATTTGCAATAATTTGTTCAATTCTATTTTCTATTCCGTTGATTGGGTATTCTTCTAATTTATTATTATCAACTAATTCTATTTTAATTCCTCGTTTTGTTTCATAAATATTGTTAAAATCTTCCACGACAGATTTAACTATTAGTTTTAAATTAATTTTTTTCATTTTTTCTTTACTTAGTGCAACTTCATCTTTTAACATTTGAGAATAATCTGTAATTAGCCTCTCTATCCTTTGGACGTCGTGATTAAGTATATTAATTAACTTATTTCTTTGAAATGAATCCTCCGTTTCGCTCAATATTTCTGTGGCACTTTTTAAAGATGTTAAAGGATTTCTTATTTCGTGCACTAAATCTGTCGAAAAATTTTCAGCATGAGAAATTCTTCTCTGGAGTTCATGAGTCATATCATCTAATGATGCAGACAAAACACCTAACTCATCATTTCTACTTTTAAGTTCTTCTATATTTGTTTTTTTTCTACTTTTTTCTTTAATTATTTTTGTATAATTAACTAAATTTTTTATTGGTTTTAAAAAATATCTATTTAAAACAAAAGAAAAAATCAAAATTACTATTGCTAAAACAATAGCCGTTCTAATTACAAAACTCTTTCTTTCATCAATAGCAGCTTTGACGTCATTCGCATTTTCAGTTATCGTTAAAAATCCAGCATGTTCTCCGTCTATCATTACATTTTTGATTGTTATCAATAAATATTGATTATAATTTTCTTGAGTAAAAGTATAAGGCTTACCAAAATCTTTCGACCAAGAATAATGGGATAAGACGTCTTTTAATGAAATTGTTTTTTCTTTATTGATATCTTTTTTTTCAGTTATTTTTTTTTTAGTTTTTTCATCAAGAATTTCTAATTGAACTATATCTAATCTTTTTGAAAATGATCTTGGGTCTAGATCTAATGTGTCTGTATCTCCAACTAGATTAAATTGATTATCAAATAAAATCACCCTATCTAAATTTTGAAATAAAAACCTTGTTGAAAATAAAAATTTTCTTATATCCTCTTCTTCGAATTTTATTTGTAATCTTAAGATATGATTAACTGTATTGTCTATTACATCTATATGGTTAGCTATTTTTTTTTGAATTAAATTTGGTTTAACACTTTTCAAATACAAAATTGTAAAAATACCAATAATAATAAAAATTATTAAATTTATGAATAAAAATTTTTTTAATATAGAAAAACTTTTTAGTAAATTATTGAACATTAGTTAACGTTCCATCTATATCCGCTGCCATACCTGGTCTCAATTGCTGAAAAATTAGGGTCAACTCTTTTGAATTTTTTTCTTATTCTTTTTACGTGACTATCAATAGTTCTATCTTCAATGTCTGTATCTTCTCTATACGCAATATCCATTAATTGCGCTCTCTCTTTTATTATTCCAGGTCTTTTAGCTAATTCTTTTACTATTAAAAATTCTGTAGTTGTAAGCTTATCTGGTAATTGTTTGCCATCCCATTCACACTCTAGTTGTGAGGGATCAAGCTTAAGTTTTCCATGTAAAATTATATTTTTGGCTTCTTCGATATTATCTTTAAAATCTTTTTTTCTTAACTGAACTCTAATTCTTTCAATTAAAACTTTTATTGAAAATCCTCCTGATTTTTTTACAAAATCATCTGCTCCTAACTTTAAACCTAATAATTCATCAACTTCGTCTTCTTTAGAGGTTAAAAAAATCACAGGTAGCGATGTTTTTTTTCTTAATTTTCTTAAAAGTTCCTCTCCATCCATTTTGGGCATTTTAATATCTATAACTGCTAAATCTGGAGGAGACCTTGTGAGGCCAATTAATGCACTTTCTCCATCTAAGTAAGTTTGAACCTTAAAACCTTCTTTTTCTAACGCAATACTTATACTTGTAAGTATATTTCTATCATCATCTATTAGTGCAATTGTTTGTGTATGCATATTGTACTTTAAAAATACTAAATTGTTCTAATTTGGGCAATCGCTGTTTATTAATGAAGAATGCCCCAATTATTACCTATATTTACAGCAATAGTTAATGGTGTTGAAAATGAATGCAAATCACTTTCTGTAACACTGGTCATTTCTTCTTTTATCATTTTAATCATATTTTGAGAATTTTTTGTAGGAACTTCAAAAATTAATTCATCGTGAATTTGAAGTAAAATTTTTGATTCATTGTCTCTTAAGCTTTTAAGTTTTTTATCTAACCTGATCATAGCTAACCTCATTATTTCTGATGCAGAACCTTGAATAGGTGCATTTATAGCTGCACGTTCTTGAAAATTTCTAACATTAAAATTTTTATCATTAATTCCAATAAAGTGGGATCGTCGTCCAAAAATATTATTTACATATCCACTTTTTCTACAAAATTTAATAGTATTATTCATGTAAAGTTTTATTTCAGGAAATTTTAAAAAATAAGCATTTAAAAATTCATTTGCTTCATGATTTGAAACATTGATTTGTTTTGCAAGTCCATATTGGGAAATTCCATAAATTATACCAAAATTTATCGCCTTTGCTTTTCTTCTCATGTCCTGGTCAATTTTTTTAATATCAACATTAAATATCTGACTTGCGGTTAGTGAATGAATATCTTCATTATTTTTAAATGCTTTTTTTAACTCTTTAACATCAGCTAAATCTGCTAAAATCCTCATTTCTATTTGATTATAATCTGCTGAAATTAAAGTAAATCCTTTTTTAGCTATAAAAGCTTTTCTTATATTTTTTCCATCTTCTGATTTAATTGGAATATTTTGTAAATTTGGATCACTTGAAGCCAGTCTTCCGGTAGTAGTGGCTGCTAATAAAAAAGAAGTATGAACTCTTTTGGTGTTTGGATTTATGTGTTCTGGCAAAGAATCTGAGTAAGTATTTTTAAGCTTGGATACTTGACGCCAATCTAAAATTAATTGAGGAAATTTATGTCCCTTAAATGCTAAATCTTCAAGGACACTTGCACTTGTGGCAAAGCTTCCTTTCCTAGTTTTTTTCAATACTGCTATCTTCAATTCATTATAGATTATTTCACCTAATTGTTTTGGAGAGGCAATATTAAATTGCTTTTTTGAAATTTTAAAAACTTCTTTTTCTAATTTTTGAATTTTTTTTTCAAATTTTTCAGATAATACTTTTAAAAATTTATTATCAATTTTAATTCCTTCAATTTCCATAAAAGCCAGTATTTTAATTAATGGTTTTTCAAAGATCTCATAAATATTTGTTAATTTTTCTAATTTGAGGTTTTTGCTAAAAATTTTATATAGTCTATAAGTAATGTCCGCATCTTCTGCCGCGTACTCCATGGCTTTGCTTAACTCAACTTCACTAAAATTTATTTCTTTTTTCCCTGTTCCAACAATTTCTTTAAAAGAAATTGTTTTATGACCAAGGTGAATTTCTGCTAATATATCCATATTGTGACGATTTTTACCCGCATCAAGCACGTAGGACATCAACATCGTATCTTCCATCGAATTCATATTTATTCCCTGCTTGTACAAAATAATGAAGTCAAACTTAATGTTTTGCCCAATTTTTTTTACACTCTCATCTTCTAAAAGAGGTTTTAGTTTTTTTATAACTATTTCTTTTTTAAGGCATCCTTTAGATTTATGACCAATTGGAATATAACAAGCCTTTCCAATTTTAGTACTAAGGGAAATACCAATTAAGTCTGCTTGATGCGCATCTAATGAACTAGTCTCGGTGTCTATTGCTAATTCCCCAACTTCTTCTGCTTCTTTAATCCATTCATCAATTTGTTTTTCTTTAGTGATTAAGTGATAATTTTTTTTACTTATAGTTTGCTGTTTTTCTTTAGGCTCTATATCAGCCCTAGCTATATCTATCTCAGGCTCTCCATATGTAGAGGTAACAGAACTAAGCAATCTATTAAATTCCATTTCCCTTAAAAATTTATATAATTTATCTTTATCAATTTCTTTTAACCTAAATTCTTCTATGGCTCTATCAACTGGTGTATCTTTTTTTAACGTAACTAATTTTTTACTAATAATTGCCTTATCTTTATTTTCTATAAGTGTTTCTCTTCTTTTATTTTGTTTAATTTCACTTGCGTTATCTAATAATTTTTCTAAGCTTCCATATTTATTAATTAACTCTGCTGCAGTTTTAACTCCTATGCCGGGTACGCCTGGAACATTATCACTACTATCTCCTGCTAATGATTGAACATCGATTACTTTTCCTGGTCCTACTCCAAACTTAGTAATTATATCTTCTGAAGTTATAAATTTATTTTTCATTGGATCAAATAAGCGAACATCTTTTTTATAAAGTTGCATCAAATCTTTGTCTGAAGATACTATCGTTACTTTTGCCCCTTTAGATAGAATTTGCTCAACATAGGTTGCTATTAGATCGTCTGCTTCATAATTGGGAAGATCGACTGATGGTAAATTAAAAGCAACTACAGACTTTCTGATATATTCAAATTGTGGGGCCAAATCATCGGGAGCTTCAGATCTATTAGCCTTATATTCAGAATAAATTTCATTTCTGAAAGTTTTTCTAGCTGCATCAAAAATTACAGCAAAGTGGGTTGGCTTTTGTAAATTTTCATTTGATTTTGAATCTTCTAACAATTTAAATAACATACTGCAAAAACCACTGACAGCACCTGTTGGAAGTCCATCACTTTTTCTAGTTAGTGGTGGTAAGGCATAATAAGCTCTAAAAATATATCCCGATCCATCTACTAAATAGAAATGATCTGTTTTTTTAATTTTATCCATTTAAATAATGTTATCTTAATTATTTTAAATATTGTAAATGTATTAATATTCATGGATAAAAAAAATATACTTTCTGTTAAAAATTTAGAAAAAATTTATACTAGCAAAGAGGCATCTACTACCCATGCTTTAAATAATTTAAACTTGGACGTGAAAGAAGGGGAAATTTTTGGTTTACTTGGACCAAATGGTGCTGGTAAAACAACTTTTATAAATATTTTAGCTGGAACTGTTGTAAAAACATCTGGTCAAGTAAATGTATGGGGTTTTGACTTAGATGAAAACCCAAGACAGGTTAGAGCTTCAGTGGGCATTGTTCCACAGGAAGTTAATCTTGATCCATTTTTTAGCCCAAGAAAATTATTAGAATTACAGGCAGGACTTTATGGTATCAAAAAAAAAGATAGAATAACTGATACCATTTTAAAATTAGTATCTTTAGAAAAACAGGCAGATAGCTATGCAAGAAGTCTTTCAGGTGGAATGAAAAGAAGACTATTGGTGGCTAAAGCTTTGGTTCACCAACCCCCTATTATTTTTTTAGATGAACCAACGGCCGGTGTAGATGTTCAGTTAAGAAAAAATTTATGGAAAAATGTAAAGTCACTTAATGAACAGGGTGTAACTATAATTTTAACAACTCACTATCTCGAGGAAGCTGAAGAAATGTGTGATCGAATAGCAATATTAAATAAAGGCAATATGGTTGCTTTAGATAGTACCAAAAATCTTTTAGATAAAATTCAAACTAAAAAAGTTACAATTAAAACTGATAAAAAAATTAATATTGAAGATAATGATTTAGAATCTCTTAAGATCATATCAAATCTAGAAAATGAAGTTTGTGTATCATATGAAAAAAGTAAAATTAATATAGAGGAATTGATGAGTTTAATTAAAAAAAATGGCACTCAAATTAGAGACATATCTACAGATGATGGTGATTTAGAAGATGTTTTTCTTCGATTAATAAAAAACTAGATTAATTTATTTTAAAATAGTAAGTTATTTTTATGCAAGCAATAAACACCTTAGAAAATTCAAAAATAATTAAATCACTAGTGTTAATTTTATCTGGAACAGCACTACTTACAATATCATCAAAACTTCAAACACCTTTTACTTTGGTTCCCGCAACAATGCAGACTTTTTCTGTCTTACTTATTGGTATAATTTTAGGACCAAGATTGGCGGCTGCTACTGTAATTTTGTATCTAGCTCAAGGCTCAATAGGTCTCCCCGTTTTTGCAAAAGGTGGTGGTTTTATGTATCTTGCTGGTCCAACGGGTGGGTATCTGGTAGGATTTGTTTTTTCAGCATATTTTTCTGGAACGGTTAAAAAAAATCTTGATCCAATTATTATTTTTATTTATTTATTACTTTCAATTAGTGTTACTTACATTGTGGGTCTATTAGGTCTGTGGAATTATATGGGCTTTGATAAAAGCTTTAGTAAAGTTTTTGCAGTTGGTGCAAAACCATTTCTTCTTATTGAAATTTATAAAATATTAATACTTTCTGTATTATCAAAACAACTTTTTAAAATTAAAAAACTTATCTAGGTGATCTTTTAGAGAGTATTCTTTGTAAGGTTCTTCTATGCATTTTAAGTCTTCTAGCAGTTTCAGAAACATTTCTATTACATAATTCAAAAACTCGGTGAATATGTTCCCATTTTACTCTGTCAGCTGACATTGGGTTCTCTGGTGCTTCAGCCTTTTTATCTGGATCTGCTAACAGTGCTTTCTCAACATCATCAGCATCTGCTGGTTTGGCCAAATAATCAATTGCACCTTCTTTAATTGCAGCTACAGCAGTTGGTATGTTTCCATACCCAGTTAACATAATTATTCTACTTGTGGGATTTGATGATTGTATTTGTTTTACAACCTCTAATCCGTTGCCATCTTCTAATCTAAGATCAACAACAGCAAATGCAGGTTTTGTTTGAATAACAGATTCTATTCCTTTTTTTACACCTTGGGCTTGAAAAACTTCAAATCCTTTTTTTTCCATTGCTCTAGCGAGTCTCTCCCTAAAAGGGTTGTCATCGTCTACAATTAGCAGTGATTTATTGTCAAAATCACTTATTTTTTTTAAATTACTTGCTTCAACCATATTATTAATATGGTTGTTAATTTCATAAATTCAATGATTATTATTTACTTTACATTAATTAATTATTACCTTAATTGCATGAATTATATGAAAGTTTTAAATAATTATTAAAACTTTTTTTTATTAAATTTTTTTAGGGCCATATAAAATGCAAAAATTTAAAAATGTTGATGAGCTTATAAGTCAATTAAAGCCGGAAAGACCAGTTTATTGTATTAGAAAAAAATCGATACATATTGCATCAAAAACATTCCAAAATAAATTTTCAGGTAAAATTTTATATGCTGTAAAAACAAACCCTCATCCAGAAGTTCTAAAAACTATTGTAGAAAGTGGTATTGGAAATTTTGATGTGGCATCAATTAAAGAAATTGAAGATATAAGAAGAATAAGCTCTAATGCAAAATGCTCTTACATGCATACTGTAAAAAGTAGAGAAAGCATAAAAGAAGCTTACTTTAAATATAATATAAAAGCATACTCACTAGATACAAAAGATGAACTTATAAAAATTATAGAATCTACAAATCATGCCAAAGACTTAGAGTTATTTGTAAGAGTAGCAGTATCAAATGAACACGCTGAAATAGATTTATCAAAAAAGTTTGGAGCACTTAGTTCTGAGGCGTCTGGTTTATTAAGATTGACAAAACAATATGCAAAAAAAATTGGCTTAAGTTTTCATGTTGGTTCTCAGTGTATGCACCCAATTTCATATGCTAAAGGAATTACAGAAATAGGAAATATAATTAAAAGAACAAAAATTTCCCTAGATTATATTAATATTGGTGGTGGTTTCCCAACAATCTACCCTGACTTAATTCCACAATCTTTAGATAACTATTTTGAAGAAATAAAAAGAAGTTTGGAAAATTTAAAATTAGTGAAACTTCCAGAAATAATGTGTGAACCTGGTAGAGCGATAGTTGCAGAAAGTGGATCAACAATCGTAAGGGTAAATTTAAGAAAAAAACAAAAACTGTATATTAATGATGGTACATATGGAACTCTCTTTGATGCTGGGACACCTAATATAGTTTTCCCCTCTCGATTAATTAAAAATGGAAAAATAATATCTAAAAAATTGACAGCGTTTAATTTTTATGGGCCAACCTGTGATAGCATGGATTATATGAAAGGACCCTTTTTACTTCCAAATAGTATTAAAGAAAATGATTACATAGAATTAGGTCAACTTGGTTCATATGGTTTAACTTTTAGAACGCAATTTAATGGTTTCTACTCAAATGAAATCTATGAAGTTGAGGATGATCCAATTATGACAATGTATGGTAAAGACATTGATAAAGCTGTATTAGTTGCTTAATGTCAGAAAAAAAAATTCTAGGTCATAACAGTAAAAAAGATTTCTTAAAAAATCCAGTAGAGCACATTGATATTACCTCATTTGACTCTAGAAAGATTATTTCATCAATGGAAAAAATGTCTTTTGTTTCAAGAGAAACTGCAAATGCTACTAATATCTTTAACGAAATGATTGGAGATAAAGATTGTACTATTTTTTTAACTCTTGCAGGATCAACATCTGCCGCAGGTTGTATGAATATTTACAAAGACTTAGTTAAATATAATATGGTGGATGCAATTATTGCTACTGGGGCCTCTATAGTAGATATGGATTTTTTTGAAGCCTTAGGTTTCAAACATTATCAGGGTTCACAATTCCAAGACGATACTGAATTAAGAAAAAACTATATTGATAGAATTTACGACACTTACATTGACGAAGAAGAATTGCAGGAATGTGACAAAAGGATATGTGAAATTGCAGACTCTTTGGAGCCAAGAAGTTATACTTCACGAGAATTTATTCAAGAAATGGGAAAATATTTAAAAAAAAATTCTAAGAAAAAAGACTCTTTAATTGAAACGGCATATGACAATAATGTTCCAATATTTTGTCCTGCCTTTACAGATTCAAGTGCAGGATTTGGTTTGGTTATTCACCAAGAAAAAAATCCAAAAAAACATATAACTATAGATTCTATTAGAGAACTTCGTGAACTAACTGAAATAAAAATACAATCAAAAGAGTCTGGTCTTTTTATGATTGGTGGCGGTGTTCCTAAAAACTTTGTCCAAGATACGGTTATTTGCGCTGAACTATTAGGTAAAGAAGTTGAGATGCACAAATATGCAGTTCAAATTACTGTCGCAGACTCTAGAGATGGGGCATGTAGCAGTTCTACCTTAAAAGAAGCAAGTTCTTGGGGTAAAGTAAATATAGCAAAAGAACAAATGGTTTTTGCAGAAGCCACTAGTGTTTTGCCTTTAATTGCTAGTGATGCTTATCACACAGGTAACTGGAAAAAAAGAACTAGAAAAAATTTCTCAAAAATACTTGGATAAAAATTGAAATATCTTTCAAATAAAAATGGATTTCTTGGAATTGATAATAATATCAATTTTAAAGAGAGGGTAGTAGTTGTTCCTTTTGGCTTAGAAAAAACTGTTAGCTATGGTGGAGGCACTAGAAACGGTCCTAAAGAAATTATAAAAGCTTCACACCAAGTAGAATTATATGATGAAGAATTGCACTGTGAACCTTATAAAAAAATTGGAATTAAAACATTAAAACCTTTTAAAATTGATAAAGACATAAAAAAAGCTCTTAAAAAAATGTCAGATATAAATAAAGAAATTTTAGACAAAAAACTTTTTCCCCTTACATTTGGTGGTGAACATTCAATTACACCAGGATGTATTGCTCCATTTGTTAAAAAACATAAAAAAATATGCTTACTACACTTTGATGCACATGCAGATTTAAGAGAAAGTTATAATGGTGAAAAATTTTCACATGCGTCTGCAATAAAAAGATGTTTGGATCATAAAAATGTTTCTATAATATCATTTGGTATAAGAAATATATCTAAAAGTGAAATACCTTTTCTAAAAAAAAATTCATCTAGAATTAATATTTTTTGGGCAAAAGATAAACTGAAATGGGATTTAAAAAAATTTAAAAAAATGATAAAAAATAAAACTGTTTACCTAACCTTTGATGTTGATGGATTAGACTCAAGCATTATGCCTGCCACAGGCACTCCTGAGCCAGGTGGATTGCTATGGGACGAGACTTTAAATATTATAAGAATAGCTGCAAAAAATTCCAATATCGTTGGTGCAGATATAAATGAACTATCTCCGATAAAAGGATTTAATTCTTACAATTTTTTAGTAGCTAAACTTGCTTATAAAATTTTATCTTATAAATTTTTATATTAAGCTTTAGAATTTTTAACAGTTACCAATAATAATCTGAATGGTATGAGCATCAACAGTGCGACAAATATTTTAACTGTCAAGTCTCCTAAAGATAAAGTCACCCAAGGTATACCAGTTGCGTAAAAGGATATTGAAAAAAATAAAAAGGTATCAATCGCAGAGCCAATTAGTGACGATGTTAATGGTGCCACAAACCATTTTTTTTTTCTTAGTTGATCAAAAATTTGAACATCTAATAATTGCGCGACTAGAAATGCTGTCCCAGATCCAATAGCTATTCTAATTGAAATTAAATCTGCAAAATTTATTGAAAAAAATAGTGTAAATATAATTCCTATAGTGAATCCAATATAAACAATTTTTCTAGCAACAACTTTCCCATAAGATCTATTTGCTAAGTCTGTTATCAAAAATGCAATTGGATAACTAAAGGCTCCATAGGTTAGTACTTCTTCAAATTCATAATACTTAATTGGAAATTGTACTAGATAATTCGAAGCTAATACAACAACACCCATTATAAATGAGAGCATCATAAGAAGCTTGTTCATTAAGCTGATTTAGCTGGAGATACTTTTTTAATAAATGGTGATTTAATTAATATACTTTTTTTTAATTTTTTTAATCTTGGAGAGATATTTTTATTTTTTACTGTTTTTAAAAATTGATCAAAAGTACCTTTTTTATCAACACATCTTACTCCTGCATTACTCACAGTTAATGTTAAGCTTCTTTTTAGAAGTTCACTTGTAAATTTAGTTTTTTTTAAATTTGGTAAAAACCTTCTTTTAGTCTTGTTGTTAGCATGACTAACGTTGTGACCCTTCATGGGTATTTTTCCAGTTAATTCACATTTTTTAGACATAATATTTAGAGACTATATAAGATGTGATCCTGACATCGTCAAGTTTATTAGAATCAATTAATTATGTTTCTTACCTATTATTTCTTTAAAATTAGTAACGCCATCATTGATTAATAATTCTTTTAGCTCTTTTTTTATTTTTCCAACAATATTTGGTCCTTGAAAAACCATTCCAGTATATAATTGTATGTAATTAGCTCCAGCTAAAAATTTTTTATATGCACTTTCCCCAGAGTCAACTCCCCCTACTCCAATAATTTGAGTTTTGCCTTTTAATAAATTATAAAATTTAGCAATCAGTTTATTTGATTTTTCCTCAAGTGGCTTACCTGAAAGACCACCTTTCTGATGTTTCGATATATTTTGTAAATTTTCACGATTATCGTCTGTTGTATTAGACACAATAACTGCACTAACTTTATATTTTAAAACCATTTCACTAATTAAATTAACTTGATTATCCGAAATATCTGGTGAAATTTTTATAACTATTGGTATTTTAGATTTTAATTTAATCTTTTCTTTCTCTATAGAGCTCATTAATTCATTAAATTTTTGCTTATCATGGAAGTTTCTTAAACCTTCAGTATTAGGTGAAGAAATATTTACAGTTATGTAGTCGGCAATATCATGAAAAGTCCTAATGCCAATCAAGTAATCATTTAATCTATCCTTTGTATCTTTATTGGGTCCAACATTTATTCCCAACAATCCTTCTGGCATATTAGATTTAATTCTAGATTTAACATTTTCAGAACCTAAGTTATTAAATCCAAGTCTATTAATAAGTGCTTGATCTTCTACTAATCTAAATACTCTTGGTTTAGAGTTACCATATTGTTTAAGAGGTGTAATTGTACCAACTTCTACAAACCCAAATCCAAGTCTAAATAATGGATTATAAACTTCTGCATTTTTATCAAAACCAGCTGCTATACCAATTGGGTTGTCTATTGTTTTGCCAAATAAAATTGATTTGAACATTGGGTCTCCTTTATTTTTGTCAAAAATATTTGAGATTAAATTTAATTTTAAGGATTTAATTGCTAAAGTATGAGCTATTTCAGGATCAATCTTAAAAATTAATGATCTGAATTTTGAAAACATTATTTTATTTTATCTTCTATCAGTTGTCTTGTTTCATTAACTCCGAAAAAACTTATAAAAAAACCCATTCTTGGACCATTCTCATCTCCAAAAACTACCTCATAAATTAATTTGAACCAACCTCTTAAGTTTTCAGCATAACCATTTTCTTTACCTGTTGAATATATCAATGTTTGAATATCTTCTGGTTTCATCTCATCATTACACTTATCAAGTGTTTTAATTAAAGCTTTAAGGGCGTTTTTTTCTTCATCATTTGGCTTTTTATATTTTTTTTGCAATTTAATTACATCATTGAAATACTTAATTGCATATCCAATTAAATCATCAAAAATTGGATAATCTTTTTCTGAAATATTTTTTTTATATTTTTTAACAAATTTCCATAAAAGTTCTTTATTGTCTGCGTTACTTGTTTCCACCAAATTTAACAACATTGAGAATGTCATTATAATTTCTTCTTTGGGCATCTCTCCATTGTGGACATGCCAAACTGGGTTCATTAGAAGCTGTAGCTCGTTTTGTGTTTTTCCTTTTTCTATTAAGTCTAAATATTCGTCTACAGCTCTTGGAACAATTTCATTATAAAGTTTTTTAGCTCTCTTCGGATTTTGATACATAAACAAAGATAAGCTTTCTGGCGAAGCATACTCTAGCCATTGGTCAATAGTAATTCCATTTCCTTTAGATTTAGAAATTTTTTCACCTTTTTCATCTAAAAAAAGCTCATATGCAAAACCTGATGGATTATTTTTTCCCATCAGTTTAATTATTTTTGTAGATAGAATCGCACTTTCAATTAAATCTTTTCCATACATTTCAAAATCAATATCAAGAGCATACCATCTCATTGCCCAGTCTACTTTCCATTGAAGTTTGCAGCTTCCATCGAATATATTTGTCTCAAGTTTTTTACCATTGTTATCAAATATTATTTTGAACTTTTCTTTTATAATTTCAATAACTGGAATTTCTAAAACTAATCCTGTTTCAGGACAAATTGGTAAAAATGGACTGTAAGTTTTTTGACGCTCCTTGCCGAGTGTTGGAATAATAATATCCATAATACCTTGATAATTTTCAAGAATTATTTGCAGTGTTGAATTAAAGAAACCCGATTTATAAAGTGAAGTAGAGCTTTTAAAGCTATATTTAAAATTAAACTTATTTAAAAAATTTTTTAACATTTCATTATTATGTTCACCAAAACTATTAAATTTTTCGAATGGATCTGGGACTTGAGTTAATGGTTTGTGCAAATTATTACTTAAAAGTTTTTGATTAGGAACATTTTCTGGAACTTTTCTTAAGCCATCCATATCATCTGAAAAAGTAATAATTTCTGTTGGTATGTCTGTCAGATGTTTTAATGCATTAACCATCATAGAGGTTCTTGCAACTTCTCCAAATGTTCCAATATGAGGAAGTCCACTGGGACCGTAACCAGTCTGTAAGATAATTTTACCCTTTTTTTCGATAAAGGATTTTCTTTCACGTAATAATTTTTTAGCCTCAACAAAGGGCCAGGCGCTAGTTTTATTTAAATTATCTTTTTCAATCACGGGTTATAATAACAAAATATCTTATATTTAGTGCTTTTATTAATTCTTATAGAGTTGAAATTTATTTACCATAAAATAATGTCCTTTCAAAATGTCTAATTATAAAACTGTTTTTTTTACCTTGGGTATTTTACAAATTATTCTTGGAATATCTATGATGATTCCAATTTTAACTCAAATTATATATTCAGAAATAGATTCTTCATTTATTGGTGCATCTATAATCTCAATAATATTTGGTGTTTTGTTTTTTTTATCAAACTTAAACCATGATAAAAAATTAAATTTACAACAAGCTTTTTTACTGACTGCCCTTTCATGGCTGAGCATTGCAATATTTGGTTCTTTACCATTTATTTTCTCTACTTTAGATTTGACTATTACTGATGCATTTTTTGAAAGCATGTCAGGAATAACTACCACAGGTTCAACTATACTTTCCAATTTACAACAAGTCCCCAGGGCAATTCTTTTATGGAGGGCAATGCTTCAATGGTTAGGAGGTATAGGTATTATTGTAATGGCAATAACTCTGATGCCAATTATGAATGTGGGCGGCATGCAACTATTTAAAATTTCTAGCAACGATTCATCAGAAAAAATACTTCCAAAATCTAAAGAAATTGCTCTTAGATTAATTTATGTCTATTTAGTTTTAACAGCGCTTTGTGCATTAACTTATAAAATTTTTGGTATGAATTCTTTTGATAGCTTAACTCACTCTATGACAACAATAGCCACTGGTGGCTTTTCAAATTATGATGAATCCATAGGCTATTTTAATAGTTTATCTATTGAAATTTCTTCTATGATTTTTATTATTTTAGGTAGCTTACCATTTATAGCTTACATAAAATTTTTAAATGGAAATAAAAAAATATTTACTTCTGATATTCAAATTAAATCGTTCATTAAAATAATTATTTTTTCAATTATTATACTTTTTATTTATTTGGTTATTCAAAATAAGGGTATTTCACAAATTAATATAAGAGTAATATTTTTTAACGTTATATCTATTTTAACTGGGACGGGATATGTAACAGGTGAGTTTGATGGCTGGGGAAGTTTTCCATTAATTTTCTTCTTAGCATTGATGTTTATTGGTGGATGTGCGGGATCAACTACTTGTGGTATCAAAATTTTTAGAATTCAAATTTTATATCTTTTTATAAAGAATCAGCTAAAAAAAATTATTTACCCCAAAGGAATTTTTATAATTAAATATGACAAAAATAATGTCGATGATAAATTTATGGCATCTATAATTTCTTTCATTTATCTTTATTTAATCATATTTTTTTTACTAACTGCTTTTTTATCTTTAAGTGGTTTAGATTTTGTTACAGCAATTTCAGGAGCCGCAACATCAATTTCAAATGTAGGGCCTGGTTTGGGCTCCGAAATAGGTCCTAGTAGTAATTTTTCAGCTTTGCCTGATATTTCAAAATGGATTTTAAGTTTTGGAATGATTTTAGGTAGACTTGAGATATTTGCTATATTAGTATTATTCTTGCCTTCATTTTGGAGGAATTAATTATGATTGAAATTAAAAAACAATCACTATCAGAAACTTTTTCTATCTACTTTGATAGAAGAATGCTTAGAATTTTATTGCTTGGTGCAATCTCCGGATTTCCATGGGTATTGATAGGAAGTAGTTTGAGTTTATGGCTTAAAGAAGAGGGATTAAGCAGGTCAACAATTGGTTGGGCTGGTTTGATATTTGCAGTATATGCTTTTAACTATTTATGGGCTCCTTTGATAGATAGACTTCAAATACCACTTCTGACAAAAAAATTAGGTCATAGAAGAGCTTGGATAGTTTTAATGCAAATTATGATTTTAATTTGCTTGGCTGTCTGGAGTGTAATCAATCCAATAGAAAATTTAACTCTATTAATTACAATTGGTTTAATCATTGCAATTGCTTCAGCAACTCAAGATATCACAGTAGATGCCTTAAGAATTGAACAAATCGGCGAAAATGAAAGTAAATCAATGGCAGCTGGCGCGGCTATGGCCGTTGTTGGTTGGTGGAGTGGTTATAAATTAGGTGGAGTAATAGCTTTGTTTACAGCTCAACATTTTGAAAATATTGGTATAGTAAACTATTGGCAATCAACTTTTTTAATTTTAGGAATTGTTGTAATCTTAATGAACATAGGGCTAATATTTGTTCATGAACCTATCTTAACTAATAGACAATCAAAACAGAGGGAAACAGATAGGCTGATAGAAAGTAAACTTGGATCGAAAAATATTATAACGCGTTTAATTTCCTGGATAAGTGGCACCTTAGGTGGTCCAATAATAAGCTTTTTTAAAAAAAATGGATTTTCTATTGCTGTAGGAATTTTGAGCTTTGTATTTTTATTTAAAATAGGTGAGGCTTTTTTAGGGCGTATGTCGATCGTTTTTTATAAAGAAATGGGATTTTCGAAAAGTGATATTGCGATTTACTCAAAAACCTTGGGTTGGGTAACGACAGTTGTCTTTACATTGCTTGGTGGGCTTTTTGTAATTAGATCTGGAGTTTTAAAAGCGATGTTTTTTGCAGGAATATTAATGGCTTTGACTAACTTATTATTTACTGCTTTAGCCTGGAGTGGAAAATCAGATTTATTATTTGCCGTTGCTGTTATATTTGATGATATAGCGGCTGCTTTCGCGACCGTTGCATTTGTGGCATTTATTTCACTGTTGGTTGATAGAACTTATACTGCAACTCAATATGCATTACTTGCATCAATAGGAACGGCAGGTAGAACTACGCTAGCTTCATCATCTGGAGCTTTGGTCGATTGGTTAAATGGTGATTGGGGAACATTTTTTATTTTAACAGCTATTATGGTTATTCCCTCTTTGATTTGTTTATGGTTTATTAAGGACAAATTAAAACTTCGTGAAAAATAATTTTTTTTTTAAAAAAAACTTATCAAATATTTATGAGAAATCCTCTCAAACATCTAAAGTAAGTTCTCAAATTTTATACGGTGAAAAATTTAAAGTTTTATCAAAAACTAAAAATTGGATAAAAATAAAAACATCATTTGATAATTATGTTGGCTATATAAGAAATCAAAATTATGTAAGTAAATTTAAGCCTACACATAAAATATTTAAATTAAAATCGAAGATATTTACTAAATTAAGGACTGAAAAATTTATTGAAACAAAAAATTACCTCTCTTTTGCATCAAAAATATCAATAATAAATGAAAATAAAGGATTTATTGAATATGAAAAGAATAAATGGGTTAAGAAAAAAGATATCAAAAAAGTTGATCATATAGAAAAAGATTATTTAAAAATATTAAAATTATTTTTGAGAACTAAATATGTGTGGGGTGGTAAAAGTTATAGGGGAATAGATTGCTCAGCAATTTTACAATTATTATACTATTATAATAATAAATTCTATCCTAGAGATACAAAAGATCAATTAAAATATTCAATAACTAACAACAAAAGAAAAAAATTTAAAGAGGGAGATATAATATTTTGGAAGGGACATGTAGCAGTATGTATAAATTCTAAAAAATTAATCCATGCTTATGGTCCCAAAAAAAAAGTCCTAATTATGTCAATTAAATATACAATTAAAAAAATTAAAAAAACTGTAAATTTATCTGTAAAAAAACTATCTAATATTTTAAATTAATTTCTTCCAAAATCAGGTTTATTAATATCTTGCTTTAACTTAATTATTTTTTTTCTTACTTTTTTAGTTTCTATTAATTTCCTTATCAGTGATTCATTATTTTTTGAATTAATATCTTTTTTAAATGATTTTAAGTTTTTGATAAATAAATCAATTGCTTTTGATATGTTGGATTGATTATTAAAAAAAATGTCTCTCCACATAATTTCATTTGATGCAGCAATTCTTGAAAAATCTCTTAGACCACCTGCACTGAATTTAATAAGGTCATATTTTTTTTGCTTTTCAAAGTCTGTTGCTGTTTTAACTAAATTATAGGCTATTAAGTGTGGTAAATGGCTTGTCATAGAAAAAACTGTATCATGTTTTTTCGAGTCCATAGTCACAACTTTAGAGCCCATTTTTTTCCAGAATCTATCTAAAAAAATTAAATGTTTATTATTTGAATTTTGTTCTTTAATTAAAATACACCATTTGTTTAAAAACAAATTACTATCACCAAATTCTGGACCACTAACTTCTGAGCCTGAGATAGGATGGCTTGAAGTCCAGGAGATTCCTTTTTTTAATTTTTTTTTAATTAATGCTAAGGAACTTTCTTTTGATGAGCCAACATCTGTAATAATCGTTTTTGGAGATAAATATTTATTAATTTTTAAAATTATTTTTTCGTATTCACTCATTGGTGTACAAAAAATAATTAAATCTAATTTTGGTATCACAGTTTTAAAGTCACTTGTAATATGACACGCTAATTTTAATTTTTTTATTTTAGAAATATTTAATTTTGATTTTTCATAAATAAATATATTTTTAGATAATTTTTTTCTAATAATTGCCCTTAACAACGAGGATCCAATTAAACCACAACCTATGATTAAAATACTTTTCATTAATTTTTAAATATATTTTTCATTTGATTTATAAACTGTATATTTTCTTTAGTTGAGCCAATTGTAAGTCTTAATTTATTTTTAATATTATAACCATCTTCTGTGGATCTTAAAATAATTCCTTTTAATTCTAATTTCTTAAACACATATTTTGCAGAAAATTTACTTTTATCGAAATTAAGTAATAAAAAATTAGCCGAAACATCGTTTGTCAATATATTTAGTTTATCTAAAAAAAATTTTATCTTCTTTGCCCAAATAAGGTTGTGTTGAACTGAACGTTTAACAAAATTTCTATCTTTTAGCGCCTCTATTGCTGCAGCCTGTGCAGTTTGATTGACATTAAATGGCGGTTTAATTTTATTCAGAGCATCAATGATTTTTTTTGCACCATAACCCCAGCCTACTCTTAGTGCTGCTAATCCATAAATTTTTGAAAATGTTCTTAGAATAATCACATTATTTTTATTTTTGAATATATTTAAACCAGATTTATAATTTTTATTTTCCATATACTCGAAGTACGCATCATCCACTACTAATAATATTTTTTGGTTAAGTTTTTTTCTTAAACTAATTAGCTCTATTCTATTTAAATATGTCCCTGTTGGATTATTTGGATTAGCTAAAAAAACAATTTTGGTTTTTTTAGAAACTTTTTTAATAATCTCCTCTACAGATATTTTAAAATTTTTTTCTTTAGCAAATATAACATTTGCACCAACAATTTTTGCATAAATTCTATACATTAAAAAACTATATTGTGGAACGATCACTTCGTCTGATGAGTTCAAATATAATTGACAAATCATTTGAATTATCTCATCTGATCCTGATCCACATATAATTCTATTAAAATCACAATTGTATACTTTGGATATTTTTTTTCTTAATGCTTTAGATTCACCATCTGGATATTTTGATAAATTTATATTTTTACTAGTTATTACTTTTTTCACCTTTGGGCTAATTCCAAGGGCTGACTCATTTGCTGATAATTTTATCACATTTTTAAGTTTACCTAATTCAGATCTTCCTGGTTTATAAGCCTCAATTCTAATATTTTTAAATTTTGGTATAATCATTTTATTATTTTTTACTTTATAAATAAATTATTAAACTTTTATACCGAATAAGTGAATTAATAAAAAATTGACATAAGAAATGACATCTAGTACAAAAAATATGCGCTGATTTACCTGAATTGCGAGCGCTCTAAAAACCGCTAAATAAGTTTTTTTTTCTCTCAATTCACTAAAAGGCTTTGTTTATGAATAATATAAATAATATTAAAAAAATAATAGTTGATAAGCCACTAAAATTAGATTGTGGTAAGATTATTAATAACTTTCCTATTGCCTATGAGACCTATGGCACTCTTAACGAAAAAAAAGATAATGCAATTTTAATTTTTCATGCTTTGACTGGTGACCAATTTGTTTCTGGTGTTAATCCCTTAACAAAAAAAAATGGTTGGTGGTCTTATGCTGTTGGTCCTAACAAGGCAATAGACACAAATAAATATTTTGTAATATGTTCAAATGTAATAGGTGGATGTATGGGGTCATATGGACCAACTGATATTGACTTAACCACAAATAAAATTTTAGGGACAACTTTCCCAGTTGTTACTATTAACGACATGGTTAATGCTCAATATAATCTTTTAGATTTTTTTAACATAGATCAACTATTTTGTGTTGCTGGTGGTTCTATGGGTGGAATGCAAGTTCTTCAATTTATTAATAATTTTCCTAATAAAGCTAAAATTGCAATTCCTATAGCTTGCACTGCAAGTCATTCTGCTCAAAATATAGCTTTCAATGAGCTAGGTAGACAATCAATTATGGCTGATGCTAATTGGTTAAATGGAAATTATTCCAATGAAAAGTCAAATCCGGACAAAGGATTATCAGTTGCAAGAATGGCCGCTCATATTACCTATTTATCAAAAAAAGGGTTACAAGAAAAATTTGGAAGAAAATTACAAAAAAGAGATAATCTAAAATTTAGTTTTGATGCTGACTTTCAAATAGAAAGTTATTTACGTCATCAAGGATCTGTTTTTGTGGATAGGTTTGATGCAAACAGTTATTTATATATTACTAGGGCTATGGATTATTTTGATTTAATTAAACAACACGATGGGAATTTATCTAAAGCATTTATTCAATCAAAAACTAGATTTTTTATTATATCTTTTACTTCTGACTGGCTTTATCCAACATCAGAAAACAAGGATATTGTTATAGCCTTAAATGCAATCGGAGCAGATGTGGGATTTGTTGAGATTGAATCTGATAAAGGACATGACTCATTTTTATTAAATGTTCCCGAATTTTTAGAAACATTAAAAAATTTTATTAACACTTCATATTCATTAAATTAATTATGAAACAAGAATTTAATATAATTTCAAATTTAATAGAAAAAAATACTAGGGTTTTGGATGTTGGTTGTGGTGATGGAGTATTAATGGAGTTTTTAAAGAATAATAAAAAAATAGACATAAGAGGAATTGAAATTTCCAAGAATAATGTTCAACTATGTGTTGGTAAAGGTTTAACAGTAATTGAGGGTAATGCTGAAAAAGATCTTACTCAATTTCCTGATCGATCTTTTGATTTTGTTATTTTAAGTCAAACACTTCAGGCTTTTTTAAATCCAGAAATAGTTATTAACGAATTATTAAGAGTTGGAAAAAAAGCTATAGTTACCATACCAAATTTTGGATTTTGGAAAGTAAGACTTCACTTATTAATCAAAGGAACAATGCCTATAACAAAAAACTTGCCTGATGAATGGTATAATACTCCCAATCTGCATATGTGCACCATTAAAGATTTTTTTAATTTTTGTAATACTAGAAAAATTAAATTGGATAAAGCTTTAGCTTTTCACAATAAAAAAACTTCTTTCATAAAAAATAGTAATTTAAATATTAAAAACCTATCAGCTGAACTAGGAATATTCTTAATTGAAAAATAAATGAAAATAGAAATAATTCCATGTCTACAAGATAATTACTCTTATCTAATAATTGATGAAAAAAAAAATATTGCTTGTGTAGTAGATCCCAGTGAATCAGATCCTGTTATTAAATATTTGGAAGATAATAAAATTGATTTAAAATTTATATTAAATACTCATCATCACTATGATCACGTAGGGGGTAATCAAAAATTAAAAAAAATATATAATGCAAGTGTTGTTGGTTTTGAGAGAGATAAGCACAGAATTCCTGAGATAGATATTGTTGTGCACGATCAACAAAATTGGAAATATGAAAATTTTGAAGCAAAAATAATTCATATCCCTGGGCATACTCTTGGACATATTTGTTTTTATTTTTATAATGACAAGTCAGTTTTTACTGGTGATACTTTATTTTCATTGGGTTGTGGAAAAATTTTTGAAGGAACCTATTCTCAGATGTATGAGTCTTTAAAAAAAATAAAAGAACTTCCCGATGATACAAAAATTTTTTGTGGCCATGAATACACATTGAATAATTCAAAATTTTGCTTAGCTCATGACCAGGATAACAAATATCTTAAAAATAAAATAATAGAAATTCAGAAAAAATTACAAAATAATTTACCCACTATCCCATCTACCATCAAAGAAGAATTAGAGTGCAATATTTTTTTAAAGGCAAACAATATCAAAACTTTTTCAAAATTAAGAGATTTAAAGGACAATTTTTAGTTATTCAGACTTGACTATAATAAGCTCGCGACTATATTGCAGCTTATAAAAAATAAATTAAACAATGTCATACGCAATCATACAAACAGGTGGAAAACAGTACAAAGTAAAGGCTGGAGAAATACTTAAAATCGAAAGATTAGAAGATTCAAAACTTGAAACTAAAATAGAATTTAACGAAATTTTAGCTTACGGAGATGATAAAACTATCGAAGTTGGTTCTCCAATAGTTGAGGGTGCAAAAGTTGAGGCTGACCTTGTTGAAAATGGTAAAAACAGAACAATATTAATCTTTAAGAAAAGAAGAAGACAAAATTCCAGAAGAAAAAATGGTCATAGACAACAATATTCATTAATAAGAATTAATAAAATTTTTTCTAAAGATGGTAAAGTTCTATCCGAGGCAGAGAAAATGGTTAAACCAACAAAAAAAACTGAAAAAGTAAAGGTTATAGCAGAAACTAAAATGACAACTAAAAAAAAAGAAGCTAAAGTAACTACTAGAAAAGTAGAGACTAAAGCGGCAAGTAAATAAATTATGGCAACAAAAAAAGCAGGTGGATCATCAAGAAACGGACGAGATAGTGCTGGTCGAAGACTTGGCGTTAAGAAGTACGGTGGTGAAGTAGTAATTCCTGGAAACATAATTGTTAGACAAAGAGGAACAAAAATTTTTCCTGGTGAAAATGTAGGAATGGGCAAAGATCATTCAATTTTTTCTGTCATTGAAGGAAAAGTAGTCTTTAAAAAAGGCAAATCAGACAGAACATTCGTTTCAGTAAAACCCAATTAGTAGTACAACTAAAAAACGAACAGTTGTATTATGAAGTTTCTTGATCAAGTTAAAATTTATACCAAAGCTGGCAATGGTGGTAATGGCTCACCTAGCTTCCGCAGAGAAAAATTTATAGAGTACGGTGGACCTGATGGTGGAGATGGAGGTAAAGGTGGCTCTATACTTTTAAGATCAGAAAGAAATTTAAATACTCTTATCGATTATAGATTTCAACAACATCACAAAGCTGGAAGAGGTGTGAATGGTTCTGGACAAAATCGTACTGGTCATGGAGGAGAGGATTTATTTTTAAAAGTTCCAATAGGTACACAAGTTTTTGAGGAAGATAATAAAACTTTAATTTATGATTTTAAAAAAGAAGGTGAAGAATTTGTTGTTGCCAATGGTGGTAAAGGTGGTCTTGGAAATACTAGATTTAAAAGTTCTACTAATAGAGCTCCAAAAAAATTTACAAAGGGTGCAATAGGTGAGGAATATATAATTTGGCTTCAGTTAAAAACTATTGCTGATGTTGGAATTGTAGGATTACCCAATGCAGGTAAATCTAGTTTATTAGCGGCCATTACAAATGCTACACCTAAAATAGCTAATTATAAGTTTACAACTTTAAATCCAAACCTTGGTGTTGCAACTTATGATGATAAAGAAATAACTTTAGCTGACATACCCGGGCTAGTTGAGGGTGCACATGAAGGTGTAGGTCTTGGAATTCAATTCTTGAAACATATAGAGAGATGTAAAACTTTGATGCATTTAATAGATATTACTGATGAAGGCCTTGAAAATGCATATCAACAAGTTAAAAAAGAACTTGGTAGCTACAGCAAAGAGATTCTTGAAAAAAAGGAAATAATTGTATTAAATAAAACAGATTTATTAGATGAAAAAGAAGTCAAAGAAATTGTGAAAAATTTTTCTAAAAATAAAGACTCTGAAGTAATAACACTTTCAACATTAGATAAGGGATCTATATCAAAAGTTAAAGCTAAATTACTCGCATATGTATCTTAAGGATTCTAAAATAATTGTAATCAAAATTGGATCATCTCTATTAATAGATGATAATAAAAAAGTAAGAAATAAATGGCTTTTAGAATTTGCCAAAGATATTCGAGAGCTAATCAAAAAAAATAAAAAAGTTATTATTGTAAGCTCAGGTGCTATTGCAATGGGTTGTAAAAAACTGAACTTGAGTAAAAAAAATCTTAAAATTGATAAAAGTCAAGCAGTAGCATCAATTGGACAAATTGAGCTTATGAATTTATTTTCAGAAACATTTGTTAAACAAAAAATTAATATATCTCAAATTTTACTTACACTAGAAGATACCGAACAAAGAAGAAGAGCCTTAAATGCTAAAAGAACATTTGATAATTTATTTAAATTAGGATTTATACCCATCGTTAATGAAAATGACACTATAGCAACTTCAGAAATCAAATATGGTGACAACGATAGATTGGCTTCTAGAGTTGCACAAATATCTGGTGCTGACTCACTGATACTTCTTTCTGATGTTAATGGTCTTTACACTCAAAATCCAAAAATTTACAAAAGTGCAAAATTAATAAAAGAAATAAAAAATATAGATAAAGATATAGAAAAAATTGCAACCAAAAGTATTAGTGAGCATGGGACGGGCGGAATGAAAACTAAAATTGATGCTGCAAAAATCTGTCAACTATCTGGATGTCAAATGGCTATAGCCAATGGTTTGTTAATTAGACCTATTAAAAAAATAATTGAAGAGAATAATTGCACATGGTTTTTATCAAAAATTTCTAAATTAGATGCTAGAAAAAAATGGATTATTAGTTCTATTTCACCTAAAGGTGAGCTTGTTATTGATGATGGCGCTAAAATAGCCCTTACTAATGGTAAAAGTTTGTTAGCTGCTGGCATAAAAAAAGTATCTGGAAAATTTAAAAAAGGTGATCACATAAAAGTTTTAGATAAACACAATTTCGAATGTGCTAGAGGCTTAAGCTCATTCTCATCTGATGAAATTTTAAAGATTATGGGTCATCATTCTAAAGAAATCGAAAAATTGTTAGGATATATTGCAAAATCTGAAGTTGTACATAAAGATGATATGGTGGAGATATAGAATGAGTCAATATATGAATTTAATAGGACAAAAAGCTAGAAAAGTATCTCTTAAAAAAATTAATACTAAAATTAAAAATAAAGTTTTAAAAAGATACGCTTTATTATTGGATAAAGAAAAAAATTCTATATTTAAAGCAAATATAAAAGATGTTAAATTGGCCTTAAAAAAATGTTTAAAAAATAATTTAATCGACAGACTATTCATTGATCAAAAAAGATTAACCAATATAATAAATTCTATAAATAAAATTGCTAAATTAAAAGATCCTATTGATAATATTTTAGAAAAATGGAGTAGACCCAACGGTTTAAAAATTAAAAGAGTATCAATACCTATTGGTGTTATCGGAGTTATATATGAAAGTAGACCCAATGTTACATCTGATGTTGCAAGTTTATGTTTCAAATCTGGTAACGCTGTAATTTTAAAAGGTGGCTCAGAAGCTATAAACACAAATAAAATTTTAGCCAAATTATTTAGAAAAGCTCTTAAAGAAAATAAAGTTAATGAAGACTTTATCCAGTTTATAGATTCAAGAGACAGAAAAATGGTAGATTTTATGCTTTCAAAAATGAAAGATTATATTGATGTAATCATACCTCGTGGAGGAAAAAATTTAGTAAAAAGAGTGCAAGAGTTTTCAAGTGTGCCTATTATTGGACACTTAGAGGGTCTCTGTCATACTTTTGTTGATAAAGATGCTGAATTAAAAATGGCCACAAATATTATCTATAATGCCAAATTAAGAAATACTAGTATTTGTGGTGCTACAGAAACAATTTTACTTCATGAAAAAATTGTAAAAAAATTCTGTAATCCTATTTTAAAAAAACTTGAAGAGAGTAACTGTAAAATTTATGGGGACCGTTCTTTAAATAAATATTACAAAGGAAGGATTTATCCTGCAAAAGAGAAGAATTGGTCTACTGAATACCTGGCAGCCATAGTGTCAGTAAAGATTGTTAAAAATTGTGATGAGGCAATTAATCATATTAATAAATATGGCACTATGCACACTGATTCTATAGTTACAAAAAATAAAAAAACTGCCCAAAAATTTTTAAAAAATGTTAAAAGCTCCATAGCAATGCACAATACATCGACACAATTTGCTGATGGTGGTGAGTTTGGTTTTGGAGGAGAGGTTGGCATTTCAACAAATACCCTACCTCCTAGAGGTCCTGTAGGCTTAGAGCAGCTCATTTCATATAAATATGAGATTGTTAGTAATGGCAAAATTCGGAAATAAATTGAGATCTAAAAAAATAAAAATTGGCATTTTAGGGGGTACCTTTGATCTTGCTCATAAAGGACATTTAGAAATATCAAAACAAGCAAAAAAAATATTTAAACTAAAAAATATCATTTGGGCTATTACAAAACAAAATCCTTTTAAAAATGAAAGCAAATCAAACTTAAGAAGTAGAATGCGGTATGCAAAAAAATTAATCGGAAAAAATGATTATATTAAAGTAAGGTTTTATGAAAAAAAAATAAGTTCCAATAAAACGATAGATTTGATTGAACATTTAAATAGAGATAAAAAATTTGAAATATATTTTATTATGGGCGCTGATAATCTCATAAAATTTCATAAGTGGTATAAATGGCAATCTATTTTAAAAAAATGTAAGATTTTAGTATTTGACCGTCAAGGGTATAAAGCTAAATCCTTGAAGTCAGTAACCTTTAATGAGGCAAATAAAAAAAGCTTAACATTTATTAATTTCAAAAAAGTCAATATTTCATCTTCTCAATTAAGGAAAATTTGATAAGGTTTAATTAATTAATGGAAAAAAATACAGATCTTAAAAGTATAATATTATACACTCTAGATTCCAATAAAGCTTTAGATATTATTTCTATAGATCTTAAGCACAAAAGTTCAATGGCAGATTATATGATTATTGCAAGTGGCACTTCTTCAAGACATATTCAGGCTTTATCAGAGCAAGTTTTGGAGAAATTAAAAGCTAATGGTGTTAAAAATTCAAAAATAGAAGGAAAAGAAAGTTTAGATTGGAAATTGGTTGATGGCATTGATTTGATTGTTCATATATTTAATCCTGAAAAAAGAAAATTTTATGAACTTGAAAAAATATGGTCAGAACTGATTCCAAAAGAAAAAGTGATGATATAAGTATGATAAAAAAATTATTAATTTTTTCTATTATTACTCTAATTTTTTTTTCAAAATCCTTTTCTGAAAATATTGATATTTATAAAAAAATAGACGTATTTGGTGAAGTTCTTGAAAAAATTAATAAAGAATACGTTGATGAAGTAGATCAATCTAAAAGTATGGATGCTGCAATAAATGGATTATTGCAATCTTTAGATCCCTATTCTGCTTATATGACACCAGAAAGCCTCGATAACATGCAAACTGAAACAAGTGGAAAGTTTGGTGGGCTTGGAATTGAGATTGGCATGGAGTCAGGCGTGGTAAAAGTAATCTCACCTATCGATAATACTCCAGCTTCAGAAGCTGGGTTAAAAGCTGGAGATTATATTGTAAAAATTAATAACACCCAAGTCCAAGGAAAATCATTAATGGAAGCTGTTGATTTAATGAGAGGACCTGTTGGCTCTAGCATTAAAATAACCATTAGAAGACGAGGTGTAAAAAAAGCATTAATCTTCAATATAACAAGAGAAATTATTCAAATTCAATCAGTTAAATCTGAACTCATTGATAAAAACATTGGCTACATTAGACTTACTTCTTTTAATGAAAATAGTAGTAAACAAATTAAAAAACAAATTAAAAAACTAAATCAAAACAAAGGTTTAAAAGGATACATTTTAGACTTAAGAAATAACCCAGGTGGATTACTTTCTCAGGCCATTAAAATTTCAGATTTTTTTTTAGAAAACGGTGAAATTGTATCAACCAAAAGTCGAAAAATTTCAGAGAACAGAAAATGGTTTGCTAAAAAAGGAGATATAATTGATGGCCAAACACTAATAGTACTTATCAATTATGGATCGGCGTCAGCGTCAGAAATAGTAGCTGGAGCACTAAAAGACCATAAAAGAGCAATTATACTTGGAGAAAACAGTTACGGAAAAGGTTCAGTACAATCTATAATTCCATTAAAAAATAAAGGTGCTATCAGATTAACTATTGCCAAATACTACCTTCCTTCAGGAAAATCTATTTCTGATGTGGGTGTTACCCCCGACATAGAAATTGAAGAAGGATCAGAAGATTTTAAATTTAACACTGAAACAGATAATCAATTAAACTTTGCTTTAAAATTACTCAACGGATAAATGACAAATGAAAATTTAGATTTACCTCTTAGAAGTGGTGTTGGAATTGTTGTGTTGAACAAAGACAATAAAGTTTTTGTTGCAAAAAGATTGGATAATAACAAAAATTTCTGGCAAATGCCTCAAGGTGGAGTTGATAAGGGTGAAGATTATTTAACTGCTGCTTATCGAGAACTAGAAGAAGAAACCAGCATTAAGAATGTAGATCTAATTAAAGAACTGGATGGACTAATCTCTTACGAGCTACCTGAAAATTTGTTAGGTGTGATCTGGAAAGGCAAATATAAAGGTCAAGAACAAAAATGGTTTTTAATGAGATTTTTAGGTCAAGATAACGAAATTAATATTAAAACTAAAAATCCTGAATTCTGTGAATGGAAGTGGATTAATCTTGAAAATATAACTGACTTAGTTGTAGACTTTAAATTACACGTGTATGAGGATGTTAAAAAGAAAGTTAATGAAATTCTTAATTAAGAGTTTTTAACACATCAATTTTTTGATCCACTAAATACTTATCTTGATCTGTAATTTCACTATTTGCTGAATGCACTTCTGCTTGCTTGAGTAATTCACTAATTTTATCTTTATCCATGTCTTTAATATTAAAAATAGAGCTAGTTAGTACTGATAGATTATTATTCTTAAACTCAACAATTCCATCTTCAACATAGTAGTTTTCTTCTCCAGATTTAGAAAATATTTTAATAACACCAGGTTTTAGAAATGAAATAATGGAAATATGGTCTCTTAAAATTCCCATTTCTCCCTCAAAAGCAGGTACAACAACTTCTGTTACAT
>Ga0209709_10000520_pt1 | contig 36899 bp, 33 predicted proteins | sample ArcticOcean_MG_C_2_FD_187435 | JGI IMG/M metagenome (GOLD analysis project Ga0209709, IMG submission 187435) | Marine microbial communities from western Arctic Ocean - ArcticOcean_MG_CB4_136 (SPAdes) (version 2) | ecosystem: Environmental > Aquatic > Marine > Oceanic | place: Arctic Ocean... | reverse complement strand
AGCGGAACCAGCGGAACCTGCGGCTCCCGTAGGTCCGGTTGCACCTGCGCCCCCCGCGCCCCCTGCGGCTCCCGTTTCTCCTTTTGACCCAACGCCTATTAAAAATCCGTCAAAGCATGATGATGAAAGAAGTTGCTGATCTTCAGCATCAGAAAAGTCTATGTAACTAACCAGAAACCAAACTTCAAAATAATCTGATGAACCATTTGCGTCAGCAATACAATCGACTTCCACAGATTGAGCACCGATATTATTTCCCGCTTCAGTAAATATATACTGGCCGACAACCGTACCCGAGGGAGCCGTCGATGTTCCGCTTGTTCCTGTCGCGTTTTTAATAATCCTAACTACAACCTCTTTTCCTGCCCCCCAACTTTGATCCCATATTACACTTGTACCTACGTTGGTATGAAGTTTATATTTACCTGCTGTAGTTGGAGTAAATCTAGTTGTGCTAGTGTCGTAATCAGAAGCAGTATCAAATGTTTCTTGATCGAAGTCAGCCTTATGCCACAAATAATTCTGGCTTGCATCAGAAAAATCATAAATGGTAGACCCATGAGTAGCTTTAAACACGTTCTCTGGACCCGCAGAGCCTGTTGCTCCCGTCGTCCCGCTGGAACCATCGTTACCCGCTGCACCCGTGGGTCCGGTTGCACCCACTGCCCCACCGCTGCCCGTTTCTTGGACTGTAATTTGGGCATCAAGCAGGGAAACCGTAGGCGCACCCATCGAGCTTGGATCATAGGTTTTGTACTTGATGTAATAAGTGACTTGCGAAGATGTACTCGGAGAATCTAAATACGACCAAGACAAAGTTGCGTAGTCGGGGTCTTCGTTGTAATAATCATCTGAATATATTGTCTTGACCAAACCAATAGCCGTTGAGCCCCTAAATAACTGAGCATCGCATCGGCCATTGCTATAGTCAGAACTGTCAAAAGGAACTATTATATTAATATTACCATGAATTAAGACTTTATTGCCTGAATCAACGGGGGTGATTGCCTGTGAAATCGCAGTCACATAGCTTGTCGAACTGGTGCTTGACGCGCTACCAAGTGAACTACCAAGAACTTGCCCACTACCACCCGCACCCGTATTACCCGTCATGCCCGTCATGCCAGTCTCACCATCGGCTGGCCCCGTAGGTCCGGTTACGCCTGTGGTTCCTGCTGCACCTGTGGTCCCTGCTCCACCTGTGGTCCCTGCTCCACCTGTGGTTCCTGCTCCACCTGTGGTTCCAGCTGCACCTGTGGTTCCAGCTGCACCTGTGGCTCCTGCTGCACCCCCTCCAGAAGCGGTGATACGAATTGCGTCACCGGAAGCGTCACTCGCAAGGGTGATATTCGTACCCGCGACAAGCTTTAAGGTGTCAGTAGCGGAATCGGCCACCAGATCACTGGTTCCCCAAGTAAACCCTGAGTCGGTATCGTTTACGTCAATAGTCTTAAACGAATCGCTGGCACTTCCACCACCAGATGATGCGATAGTTACTTTGTCATTGGTTGCGTCGGTAGTTATCGTTACGTTTGAGCCCTCAACTAATTCTAAAGTGTCTGAAGCGGAGTCAGCAATAACATCAGTCTGACCAGAGACTTTAATAGTCTTAAATGCGTCACCCCCTCCCCCAGAAGAAGCAATGGTTATATCGCTCGTATTTTCTGTTAAGGTGACATTCGAACCCTGCTTAAGTTTTTTAAATTGTAAATCGACTCCAGATTTTGCTTTGAATACTCCGTACTCAGTGCCCGAGCCACTCCCCACGTTACTTCCGGTATTTACTTCACCGCCACCAGCCGAACCAGTTGCCCCTTGTGCTCCCTGTGCTCCCGCTCCACCAAGTTGAAATCCCGCAAAGAAAGTCACATTCTCGTTGCCAACAACGGTCCTATCGCTCATTCCACTGTGGTAAACACCTAACTGGAAATACCCAGTAGAAGTAGAAGTCTCCATCGTAGCTTGAATACTTACAACGTTCTCATTACTTCCATCATAGTAAACGCTCTTCTCAACAATGAAACTCGTAAGGCCATCTTGCATGATGCCAATAGTGAGCATGTCGCCGCTCGACATATTAGTGCTCGACCACTGAACTTGTGCTACTAGATGAAATCTACCAACAACACCAGGCGCGAACTGGTAGGTGGAGGTATCATACTTGGCTCCTTCGTTGAAGCTGGCGTTGCCCAATGATAATACCGTCCCTCCTCCTGCCGAAGTCCCGATTGTCTGATCCGTGCCATTCCGATCAGCCCTAAATGACACTTCACTACTGCCTCCTCCGCCGCCCCCGCCTGAACCTGCGTCACCAGTAATGGCGAGGGATAAAACTAAAGTATCTTCATTAGTAAACCACCCATTGTGGGTTACATAATTAACATCTAGTTTATAGTATATAACCCCTGAGCTTGAAACTTTTACTGTAGCTCCTATTACATTAAATATGATAAACTTAGTAGAATCACTTTCTTTGAAGAGCTTTAGTCGCCCTCTTATTGTGCTGGTCTGGTCATCTATAGCTTCAATCCATGTGGCAACGTCTATCTCGTTTTTTTCGAACTCATCGATAAAGATTTTTGTATTAACAAAGAGTTCCCAGTCGTTGGGGCTGCTGGCTGGCGAGTTATTTAGGTTTCCACTTGAAAGGCTTTTGTAGGCTACTAGAGTACTCACTGGAGGCGTACCAGCATCAATGACAACAACATCTCCGGTGGAGTAATCAGTACTAGCCGCCCAAAGTAAAGGGTCGTACATCTTGAAAGGCATCCTTAGATGTCCCTTACTATCAACCTCTGGACCTGGATGGCCGTCGGTCAAGTCATCGTGAAACGTAAAGGCAAGACTATCTCCACCGAACGAGCCGCTTCCTCCGCCGCCACCGCCGCTCCCACTGTAAGTAAAGTTGACGGCAACCTCATTCCCATCACCGAACAGGGCAATGGAGATTCCTGAATGATGATGAGTTACATAATCAACGTTTAATTTTCTATATCCAGAAGCACTCGTAGTTGCGCCATTAATGTTAAGAACTACCCATCTAGTCGGGTCGTTCATTTCTAAAATCTTAATTCTACCCCTCGGATTACCAGTTAGATTATCTAAGGAATCCAGCCATTCAGTAAGGTCATCACCATCGCTGTTAAGTAAATCAACGTATACCTGTTCGGCGGTTCCATCCCACGATCCCCAAACGGTACTCGAAGCCGAATCGATGGCACTCTCGGGGGTACTCATACAGCTTGAACAATCTTGAAGAGCCTGAGCCCATTGTGGGGTGCTACAGGAAAGACACCAAACCACGTCACCCGTAGAGTAATCCTCCCCAGCCGTATATTCGTAGTCGTGGCTAGTAGTACCATACGGAGCTAGTCGGAATTTCCAACTAAGTCTTAACTTGCCGTCACCTGGGTCGCCATCTACAATGCTGGCTACATCAGCGTAATACAAGAAGGTGTCTCCTCCAAGGGAGCCAGCTGAACCTGTTGAACCTGTCCCTCCCGTATTACCTGAACCAGCTGCCCCTGTTGGCCCAGTTGCTCCGTGCGCTGGTCCCTGCACTCCTTGAGCCCCCGTTGGGCCTGTCCATCCTGTGCCACCTGTTTCTCCTACGGCCCCCGTAGGACCAGTAGAACCAGTAGAACCATGCGCTGGGCCTGTGGCTCCGATAAGGCCAGTACTACCTGTCTCTCCGGTTACGCCCTGAATCCCCGCGTCTCCAGTTATTGTAACTGTAAGGATTACTGAATCGGAACTTGCGAAGGAGCCATTATGATCTACGTATGTTACATTTATTTTTTCGTATAAATCTAAAACTGCCCCAGTGACACTGGTGTTAATTGTCAGAAGATTTGTTTTTGCACTGTCAGTGTACAGCTTCCAAAAATCACCAGTAATATCCCCGACATAATAGGTGGTGTTTGTAACTGGACCAACCCCGACCGTCAGAGACCTGAATATCACTTTTTCTCCATCTACCAAATTGTGACCAGCCTTCTCCCATTTATCGGTATTTTGGTTGGCTGTTACGCCCGTTAGTTCTCCATTCGCGCTGGCTGCCGTTACTCTCCATAAAGAGTATTGGGTGGCATCGTACTCTTTAAAAACTTTGATCCTACCTCTTGTGGTGGCAGCATCGTTATCGTCTAAAGAGTCCAGCCAATTGGAAACATTAATTGCATCAGAAGTAAAGTTATCAACATAAATTTGTGCCGTGGTAAATGCCTCCCAATAAGTTGTATTTGTTGCAGCGTACCCCTTGCTTGACTTTTCAATTACCCCGCCAGCAACATCAGCGGTAACGTCTAAGAGACCTGATAGATCACTATTCTCATATAGCTTGAAGTCGTCACCCGAAATGCCACCCACGTAATATATCGCTCCCAAAGTAATACCAGTACCAGTGGAAAGAGCGGTTACTTTTACTGCCTGACCGTTAAGAAGGCTATGGGAAGCCTTTGTCCAGGTGTCGTTACTGGCGGCAGCTGTTACTCCGGTAATCGAAAGATTGGTTTTGGCGATGTAGGTGTTATTAAGGGTCTCTACTACGTCTCTTTCCCAGTATGCTGTATTTGTGTCCCAGTCTCCTTGGAAAATAAAATCGTACTTTAGTTTACCCGCGCCAGGGTCGTCGTCATCCGTGTCAGTGCCGAATAGAAAGGGTTGAGCATCTCCCCCAAATTCGCCTACTGGCCCAGGCACTGTACTCGTCGGCCCTGTCGAGCCTGTCATGCCCACATCCCCTGTCCTTGCGAAAGTTAAGATAAGGTCGTCGTTATTTATGAAAGGGTCTGAGCTAGAGTAATCGACCACCGTAACGCGGATATCGAAAAAGTCATCAGCGTTTTCCTCAATGGCCAAGCCACTAATAGAGTCGGCGTGGATGGAAAACATTAAGAATACGCTAGGCTCTAATCTTTTTGAAATTTTTAAATGACCCTTAATCGTAGAGGTGCTATCGTCAATCGTCCTTAGGTAGTTTTGAATATCTACCCCATTTATGTCTAAATCACTTACGTAAACATGAGTCGTTAGATTCTGGTGATCAGGAGGATTGCTAATCTTGTTTAATTTTATTTTTCCGCTACCTGGGTCAGACGAAACATCTGAGGTCGCATTTATTTCAAACAGAAATGATGCCCCGCCAAAACTTCCTTCTGATCCTGTGGCCCCAGTAAAACCAGTTTCCCCTGTTCCGCCAATTGCTCCCGTAGGGCCAGTAAAGCCAGTTTCTCCAGTGGGGCTAGTCGCGCCCGTACCGCCAGTGGAACCAGTTTCCCCAGTGATTCCTCCTCTCGCCAGCACCTCCCAAAAAGCAGCATTAGAAGAGCTATATGGGTCTTTAGCGGTGTTGGCTTGAATACATAAATAACTAGTGCCAAGACGAAAAACCACGTCCTGTGGATAATAGTCAGTTCCTTGTAACCAAGTGTCTTTCCAATCTATTCCTACAGGGCCAATTGGACCTATCGAGCCTGTCGGGCCTGTCTCGCCCGCTCCTTGTGGGCCTTGAATACCTTGCGGCCCTACCCCTCCCGTCTCACCTTTTTCACCGTCCATGCCGTCAGACATTTCTCCGATGGAAATACTTCCACCTTCACCAGAGTTGCTAACGCAATAGTAATAAACAGTAGAAGGGGCATCGTGAGGGACCGTAAGTACCCCCAAACCATCGGTTCCTGCGGTTCCGAAATATTGCCACCCCGCGAAAGGCTCACTGGTATTAAATGCGTTCCCGCCACCATGCGTACCATCACTGGTGGTTGATATTTTTATTAAATGACTTGCGTTACTTGCGTCTGCTTGGTCAAACAAGTAAGAGAAACCCTTGAAGAAAAGCAGGGTAGGAGTAAAGGTGTAATTGGTATCTTCTTTTTTCTTTATGTAAAATTTATTAGTGCCATTGTCTGAAGCGATTTTGACATCGTAAGAATGATGAAGCGGCCTCATCCCCGTTAAGCCCGTGCTCCCCGTTAAGCCCGTGGCCCCAGTCGAGCCCGTCTTACCAGTCATTCCTGTTTCGCCAGTGGAGCCGTCTGTCGGTCCAGCTGGCCCAGTATTGCCAGTATTACCCTGTGATCCAATTGAGCCCGTTGATCCCGTGGGCGCAGGTGCTCCTGCAATTCCTGTTTCTCCCTTAGCCCCCACTGCTCCCGTAGAACCAGTAATACCCATTGGTCCAACGACTGTGCTGTCCGCTCCGTCCGCCCCGTCTACTCCCGCGCCCCCAGTACTTCCAGTTAAGCCAGTCACGCCAGTAGCTCCAGTATTTCCAGTCCTTAATTCTTTGACTTCTATAGTAGCCGTGGGCCAACCACCCATGTTGCTATGATTGGAGCAGTAATAGTAAAGAGAAGTAAGACCTGTTTGGGGGACGGTGAATAGCGCGTGAGACTCGAACAACCCGTCACCCGTTTCGAAGATTGACCACCCAGTAGTGTACTGAGTCCCACCGCTATGCGTACCATCAGCAGTGGTCGATAGACGAAACTCGTGATCTACGTAGTTTACCGAATGCTCAAGAAAATTAAATCGGTAAGTGAACCCCGCATGTAAAACCAAGTCTGGGGTTTCCACCCCGTCAACGAGGAATCTCGTAAGACCAGCATTTAAAGTAACTGAAAAAACTTGAGCAATGCTGTCTGGCCCTGTTGGTCCTGTCGCTCCAGTCGGCCCAGTATAGCCAACGTCTCCAGTTGCTCCTTGTAATGGTACAAGTGAGTAGGTAGGAAGACTATTGAGCTGCAATATGAGGTTTACAGCCCTTTGAAAATCTTCCTGTTGTGACGGTGTAAGAGGCATCTCATTTTTTGGCGAATTATGGGTCTACGCAATCTGTCCATAGTTTACTGGCGTTTTGACAGGCTGTTTTCGTCTTGTAGAGATCGTCAGAACAACCCCCGGCCACCTCTCCACAAGGAGCACTCCATGTCAATTTCCAAGTTATGCTTAGTCCGTTTTGGTTGTCGTGATATGGATACGCTTTCGATGGCTGGGTAAACGTAGGTTTGCCGTCGTTACTCCCGTAGGGGAATGCTCCAGTAGAATTAATGGTTGTCAAATACTCCCCATTGCTAGGGTAATTTGCAGAGTCGTAAGTACCAAATTGGCTGTCGAAAAATGCCACCTGATTGTCGGTCAAAGTAGTAATCGAGTTCGTATGAGTCTCGCCGATGTCGGCGCAAAATACTAAAGATTTATATTTTATCCATGTACCCGGGGTACCAGGGTCTCCGACGGCATTAACGGTTTGCCAGCCCATTACTCTAGTCATATCCCTACTTCTACTGTGGTGAGTTTGCCCCGTGTAACTAATTGCCAAGTCGTGATTAAGACTGGTAACAATAACGCTTTCATTATAGCCAGCGTTGCCCATTGCTCCTGCTGTTTGCTCGGTCAAAAAGTTTGAGGACGTGGGAATCTCCGATCCCTCTCTTCTGAACTTTTCGAATCTATCCATCCTTTTGGAGCTACTATGTAGGTCGTGTAGATGCTTCGGAACGCTACTACTGCCCCCTCCCCCTCCTCCTTCTTCTTCTACCATTTCCAAAATGTCTGGCATACTATGAAAATACTCAGGAAATCCAGTTGCAATGTTTACCCCCGTGTGAGTCCAGTGAAGACTCCCGTTACTGGGGTCTTTTAATACTTGAAGTCCCGTTATCGCAGCCCCACCCCAAAAAGGGTCAAATCGATATTGGGTGTTGTCTGTAGTAAAATATGCATACATGTTCCCAGAAGCAGAAGGCTCCATGGGTTCACCATACTTTAGCTTATACGATTCGCCTCCCTTCGCCCCACCTTCTTCTTCGGCAGCACCTCCACCGCCTTTGATTAGCTGGATACCAGGGTTGAGTACTCTTCCCTTGCCTGTTAGTTTTTGCCATGTGGTTTTACCGGCCCCTTGCGCGTTGTTTAGACCCACGAATGGTTCGAACGTTCTGACTGAGGAATCGACAACAAAATTTAGTTTGTAGGTTATAACGGCGAAGTCTCCACTGGGAATAGAGAAATCTTTAAGAACCCTATTAAACGCAGTTATCCCAGAGTAAGGATCGGAAAATTTGCCCCCATTAACAGGGTGTGGATAAGAAGTTCCGGTTGTGCCGAGCATCCCTGTCGTATTGGGGCTGGTCATCAACTCTGAAACATGTAAATCTTCATCAAGGAACTGTCCTCCCGCCTCGGGAATTCTCCAAGCTCTATATAATTCAACCCCTGAATTTGTCGTTTTATATCCACAGCCATCGCTTACAATTCCGGTGGTCCATAAAAAATTATGCCCTGGGTCGGGTGAGGTTTGATAGATGAGTGGTTTGCTGCCTGAATATAACCCAGTCGTAAATAAATCGTTCGCTTGCTTGCCTGAGCCTAAACTCAGAAACCTAAAGGTGTCAGCGAAGGGCATAGTTAAGGGGTAACATAGCCCAGTGCTGGTAATGTAGTTACCAGCCCAATCCCCTGATTGGATCAGTTCGTTGCATGGGCTATATATGTCAGCTTTAAACTGACCGTCTAAGCTAATCATACTTGGCATTTTTTAAGCCTCCTGTTCTACGCATCCCACCACACCAGCGCAAGGGGCCGACCAAGAAACATCCATGTACACCTCTAATGTATTAAGGTTGCTCATCCCGGGGTAAACCCCTCCTTGTGTGATTTCATTTCGGGAATAGCTGTCACCACCAGAGGCTTGCCCTGTGGCGTGGTTCGGTAGTAGCCTTGTTGACTCGTAATGAGTGAAGTATCCATCTGGTTTTAGGAAATCAGTCATTCTAATTGCTCCCGTGTATTGGGAGTTGACGTACCAATCGAAGTCACCCGCAACATCCTTTGCGCTTCCAGCGACTACGTAAAGAGGGTCAGCGTTTTTACCTGCTCCAGCGTCCGTTTGGTGTCCTGTAAATACCAAGGCCATGGTTGGACCATCGTTTGGACCAAGGCTTTGTCCTGATTTACGAGCAACCATATTAGTTGATCTTGTCGGGAAGCTTCCAAAACCATCGAATAGTCCGCTGGCTGCTCCAGCCTTACATTGGAACGAGGCTATTGTTGGCCCAACATAAGGGTCAACGGAGGAGGGCCACTTGTTTTCGACTGGGACTTGTATTGCGTTGGCTGGTGGGAAACTAGCAACATTACCTACCCAAGTAGTATTAACGACATCCCCATTGTAAATATGGGTCGAAGGAATTAAGTATCCTGTAATGGGGGCTTCATGGAGGTCTTGTATATTCTCCCTATACTTGTCTGCGGCGGCAGTAGCGGTGGTAGAATTTTGGGCCATATTTAGCTGCCTACCGTCGTAAGGGATGTTTTGGATTTGTTCCCAGTGAGTCGCGCTGTTAAGTGCGTTACCCACATTGCTTGCAACTTTTGATCTGTATATGGCTGCTCCAGCTGCTATCGTTGCCCCTCCGCCATCATCAACAATAGCTCCATCAGGATATGTAGCCGTAATATCGTATGTACCATAAAGTTTTGAAGCGGTAGATTGGTTTCCGTCAACCTCAAGCCAACCAGTATCTCTCGAAAGAATAAACCCAGCAACAGTAGAAGCAGTGGAAGTATTCTGCGTTATGCTTGTCAGCTCCAAGTAATTAGCGGGAATATCTGGGTCTTGTTGCCATGAGGTCAAAACCCCATATTCGCCGCTAGTAACAAAGGTAATGTCAGCCACCATTTGGTTTGTGCTCGTGAAATACGATTCTGGGTCAGCAATAATACCCAAACCTACGTCGTAGTATTTCAAGTCTTTCACCACCATGTTGAGTTTTCCACCCTCCATGTTTGGCCAATGAAGGTCATCGGTTGAGAAGTTGTAACCTTTACCGTCAGGGAATGTGGCTGTTCCAGCTGTAGCTGGAGGTGTATTAATGGCGGTTCTTACCAGGTTGCCATCTTTATCCTTCACTTCGATTCTATGATCTACGACACCGTAATCATACCCCTTCGCTTGTATGTGCCCTTGAACTGCCCCCCAACCCCAGTAATACTTATCATCAATAACAACCTTTGCAGCGTCAACGTGAGTCGAGGCAAAATAACCAGTGGAACCTGGTACTGTGTAGGTGGGCGTTATTTGTCCGGTGGCTCGTGTTGCCACGGACTTCACTTCGTCATAAGTCCAGGTTTGATCGTTGAAGGTCGATGTATCTACATAAAGCCCAGTGAACCCAGTTATGTCGCTAACACCTAAATTCGCATCATAGACAATCGGACCATGAACAGTCTCGCAATCAAACCCCCCATACGTAGGCGGATCAGTCGTAAGTCTAGACTTAATTACCCCTCTACCTCTTTCCGTTAAGTGGACACCACTAAAGACCCTGTAGTGCTGTAAGACGGACCTGCCCGAACTATCAAAGAACATGCAGTCTACCGCTGGCCAATAAGAACCACCGTTTTTAAAGGCGTAAACCAGAGAACCAAACCTTGAGTTGTGGCCTAAGGCGTTAATGGGTGTAATGAAAGCTTTCCTAACTATGTTTCTACGTCTTCCGGTGAAGTTGACAAGATTGACCCCAAGGTTACTCATCATACTTGAGAACGCGAGCTTGAACCCTCTATCAAACTCCTGAGGTTTAAGACCCTCTTTCCCAAAGGTCGCCATTGATATCGCGTTATCGCCTTGGGTTCCTGCTGACATGTAATCGTAAACACTGCCATTAAGGTCAATGGACTGACTCGTGGCGGCTGTCCAGTTACCTAGGCGGGGAGGTTTCTCAGCCGCAGAATGTTTGAGCCTAATGTTTTGGTGATGCTCAAATGGGCTACTCGTATCAGTCGGTAAACTGGAGATCGCCATTTTTGCATTATTATGAATTTCATCATCCCCAACGCCCGCGTTGGAGGCGAAATCATGGTTAAAACTTAGAGCGCATAAGCCGTCAGTGGCGTACGCTGAAGCTGTGCTCGTTTGCCCGCCTCCGTGCCTGTTAACCTCAAACTGGCTATTGTCGGGCGAGAAATAAATAGCTAACTGGTCAAGTCTTACGTTGCTCGGCTCCATTGGGTCGCCATATTTTGGAATAAAGGTTCGCCCTTGGTTGTCCACGCATCTTAAACCGTGGTAACACTGTCTGTAATAGCCAGACAAACCGCCTACCGATTCAACAAGATGTTTTTGTTCGGATACTTCCGCTTGACCCGTGTCAAAGGTTCCCGAGTGAAAATAGCTAACGCCCGTATGTTTGATTTTTACATTCAACATGTAGGTAACAATTGTTCTTGTTCCTGAGGGGATCGAGACACTTCGGGGTACACGGCTGAAGGCATACCTTCCTGTTTCATCTAATCCGGTACTAGGCGAAACCATAAATTCCGAAATCGTTGTTTGGCCCTCCGTGAAAACGTTATCTCCCGTGGGAAGTTTCCACCCTCTATAGAAGGACGGGCCATCAGCACCGACAATCGTCCCACAGCTTCCTGCGCTGGAGTTTGAGTTCTTGTCTAGTTCTGAGTCGCCCAAGTAATCCCAAGTTTGGTAATTGATAGCTGAAGTATCATAGTTTTTAACTAGCGCAATAACTGGGTGGCCTGGGCTCAAGAGTCCCGTAACTTGCATGTTATTCGCCCCGCCTTGTCGCCCCAAAGTCAAGTATCTGAAGCAGTCAGCGAAATTATAATCAAGCGGGTAATTAAGGCCAGTTTGGGTAATGAAGTTATCGAAGTAGTTGGTGGTATCCACCAATTCCCCTTGCCTATCGTATACGTCTACCTTGAATTGGCCTTGTAAGCCGTAGTCTATGTTAGTCTGGAGTTTCATTCTTTTTTCCCTATTATTTTACAATTTAATTTTAAATTTTCTAGTTATATATTAAGTTTATTCTAGCTCCCTGGCCCATCGAGCCTTCCAGTCTGAAAGAAGAATTGTGCATGGTAATCAGTATCTTCCGTTACGTCATCAATGTCAAATTGTACTGGTATGTGGTCTCCCCCGAACATAACGCCTGTTTCAAAGAAAAACCCCGCTCTTTCGGGTAATTCTTGGATAATTCCTAACATACCCCCTGCTGACGGCAGCACGGTTCGCGTAGAAGGTCTGTCGTAAGGGATGCTTACAACATCGACCCCAGTATACTTAAACAGACTATGGGTAACCTGCCTAAAAGCAGGATCGCAGAGTCCACTCGTAATATAACCAAGAACAGGATAATCAAACGGAATCCCCTGTTCAATTCCACTATGTGCCACACCCCAACTGGAACGATCTAGAGGAACACCTCTAGAATAATAATACCCCGTTGCGTTAATGTTCCATTCGTCAAGGATCGTTGGAATATACGTACCTGACGTTACTAACTCGTACCGAAGGGCTGCGCTGTCATTGGAAACTCCCTTTTGCAGTCCGGTATAATTGAACCGTAAAACCGGCAAATCTCTCCCGTAAAGTATATTCTTTTGGATATCCGTCCCAACAAACCTCTGAGCACTGAGGTTTTGCAGTACAATTTGCTGCGCTTGGTTATAAGGATGCCCCATGCTCTTATTGCATTTACATTATTGGAGACCATTTTACAGATCACCGAGTTTCGCCAGTTCTTCTAGTTTCAATGTTGGTCTAGCGAGACCGCCAACAGCCGTAAAAACAGTTAGACTTGGCTTGTCTCCGCCATAAATTCCGTTATGAACAACGTTACCAGGTTTCAACATCCTAGAAAGTTGTTCAAAAGCTTGGTCTAAATTCTTCTGTGGAATGTTATCTAATTGCTCCCTGCCCCCAACGACAACTGCCGCAGCGCAAGTGCCGCTTGATAAATCTAAGCCACCAGATAGAAGGTTGTTTTTTAAATTTTCTCTTACTGCTCTAGAAATGCTCACTGGGTCTTTCCAGTCAGCCACAGGTGAAGCTCCAAAAACGATGCATCCTGAATCGAGAATGGTTTCGTAATCTTTCTTGTCGAAAGCTGAGTAGCTACTATCCTTCGAAGCTGTAAGATTAAATAAGTTAAATAACCCACACATGCTCATGTTCGCTGTTTGCCAGAAATTAGAAACAACAAGGTTGGGATAAAGTTTGGTAATCTTTTCGTTATCTAAGATAATCAAAGGCGACACAACCCCCTTATCAACCAAGTCGAAGGCTTTCTTCAGCGTCCTGTAAGCGTTTGCATTAACTTTTCTTCCTTCCGAGGCTTTCGGTAAAGCAAGAATAACCCCGACTTGTTTACTTGAGGCTTTCACCGACTCTTGAAGCTCCTGAGCCGCATAAACCAAGGGCTCCATCATCCCCGCCCCAGAACCCCCACCAGCACCCAAGCTGACAATAATTTTATCCAACTCTTCGCCAAAAGAGTATTTCATAAAATCTAAAACATCTTCGGACTTTTTGTTGAAAAGTTCCTCGGCAACCCTCGGGTTTTTACCCGCTCCACCATCGCCAATACATAGCTTGTTATCGATTAACTTGAGGGTATTCAAGTCTTGCATGGCGGTATTAATGGCTGCGACTTTTCTGTACCCAAGTTGGTGAAATGTTTCAGCTATTCTTGAGCCTCCCTGACCTGCGCCGATAAAAGCGAAGTTAAACGCTGCGTCTATTTCATCCTTTACCTCGGTTTTCTTTTCGGGCTCTGGCTCGGGCATCGGGATGTCTGGCAACGAAATATCAAAATCAGCTTCTCCGTACACAGCTTTGATCTGCTCTTCCTGCTGTTGTTCTTCTTGCGGTTGCTCGACTTGCTGTTGCTCGACTTGCTGTTCGACTTGCTCTTCGTTGGGATTTGGTCTTTGTGTTGCGCCCATAATTTATTTCTCCAATGTTTCCCGAGAGACGTATAAGATGCTTGCAGATTCCATATCTACATCATGCTCACAAGCTATCTCTTGGATTTTTTTAACTCTGTTTAAATTTTTGTCTTTGGGGTTGGAGCAATATTCTCCGACCTTTGAATTCCACTCTTCTGGCTCCTCGTTTGCCATGATAATGTGACTAATTTGGGAAGCGATATCTTTTTGTTGTTTGGTCAGTCTTTTGACGCTGTGTTTTTTTCTTAAGATTTTAGACACTTCTACCTCTAATTCTTGAGCCAATGTGTAGCCTTCTTTTATCTTCGACATGCTATAACCCTCTCTCCCACCGATGGGCGTTACTTTTCTGTTTGACTTGTAGGGGGTATCTTTTGTTCCCGAAGGTCTTCCAGACTCTTTACTCGGCCCCGCTGAAGGTGTCGGGGTTGCTGGACCTTTTGGTCCCTCTGGGTTCGTATCTTTGTTTAGTTTTTCCTGAGATTTGATATTCTTATTTGTAATCTCAAGTTGAGTTTTGGCACTCTTGTCTGCTAGGTCTGCTTGGGTATTGGGACCACCAGCAATAGGCTCGTAATAGCCTTTGTCTCTAAGCTCTTTGTACCCCTCTTGAGATTCGAGAGACTCTTCTTGGTTCGGTAAACGATTAGTCTCAAGGGCTTTAATCCCTTCTTCGGGGGTAAGGATGCCTAGCTCCATCAGCCTTGTGTAAACTCTCAAAGTCTCGGAACTAGTCTTTAATTCGAATTCCTCGAAATAAGGGGTAGGGAAATTCCTAAAACCAAGGCTTTTCGAAATTCGTTTAATCTCTGGCAACAAGAAATGATTAACGAAAGCTTTTCTCCCCTGAGCCAACCTGCCAATGAAAACCTCGACTTTGGCTGTTTGGTTTGCGAACTTTTCCCCCCCAACGAAAATGTTATTTAGTCCGATATTGATGTCTCTATCTATTACCTCGTATTTGTTGGAGTCCAATAATTGGGCAATTTGGGGGACGACAAACTCGGCTTTGGTAGTGTAGTCGGCAATAAGAACTCTCCCCACCGACTCATTCCCAAATAAGGTCTGCATTTTTTTAAGATTTTCGTTATTAACTCCGCCCTTCTCTGGTTCAGCACCCATCGTAACGAGAAGAATCGCTTGCTGCATGGTTCGAGCGATGGCCATATCCATTTTTTTCATTTCATACTTAAAGTTAATATCTTCAAGTACTGGGTATCCCATCGGAACAGCGAAGGGTTCGTAATCCATCTTCTTGTAGAAGACGGCAGCAAGCTTTTCTGGCTCTAGAGGAATAATTAATGATGTAGAAGAAGTTCTTTTTCTTTTGATTAATTTCTTGGATTCATCATCTAAAGAATTGTAAACTTCCAAGTCTTCGTCGGTCTTGGGGTTTCTAACCCTCTCTAATTCATAGTCAGTGAGAACTTTATAAAACCTTGGTGTTGAAAAATTTAAGTTGCCGTATAATTGAACGTCAGCAGGATTAATTATAGCGTAACGAGATGGCAAAGTTAAATCGCTTACCTCTAGTTCTGGCAACATTCCCTGACCAAAGGTCTGGGTTATTTTTTTAACGTCATCTTTGGATATCTTCGAGTCAAACCTGTAAATAAAAACATTACCGCTTCTGTAATACTCTCTGAAGAATCTATCTTGTAAGTCCCAGAGGCCAATCTTATTAAAATAAGCGTTAAAGAATTCTCTAGATTTTTTTGAGCCACCCCTGAAGAAAACATTGCTAACGGAAAATTCCGTCATCGTGTCTATGATGTTTCTAAAAGTAGCAAAATTATAGTAGCATTTTTGACACAAGATAACGGCATCCCTTATCGTAATGCTCGACCTGCCGTACCCCTTGGAGGTCTTAAAGGGGACGAGTCCGTCGTCAATATTTTTAAACTTATCGGTTCTATCTATATTACCAGCAAGATTTCTTCGGTTAGAGGTGGCAGCCTGGGTGGAAGCGTAGGCCATTAGTGGCTCAGAAGCCTTCTTGACTCTCCTTCCCTTAGTTGTGGATTTTTTCTTTTCTTCTGCCATGATATTTTATACGTCGTAGTTTGGTGCGTATGTCCCGAAATAGACTGGTAAGTTGTCTTTGTCGCGGAACCTTACAAAAGTGAACATGTTAGAGAATCCTTGGCTCTGGGTAAATATGGGAGAGATGTCATCAGGCCAGTGTATCCCTGTCCCCCAAAAGAATGGATTGTTTCCGATGAAGAGAGAGCTATTTGCGTCAGTAATTCCAGAGTTTGCGACTCTCATTATGTTTACTTGACCCGTCCTAAACATCCCTGAATTAAAGTTTACGATAACGTTGTTGCCAGTGATGTAAAAATCACCGCCATCATGCATCTCGAAATCAATAATATTAGCTTGATTAGACGACAACAACGAAATGTCTAGAAGCGTATACCTTACGTCTCCCGTCATGCCTGTTAAGCCGGTTTCGCCTTGTGCGCCAGTAGGTCCAGTCGAACCTGTGGAACCCTTTTCAGCTACAAGCGTCCATTTAGTCGTGTCAGTCGGGACTTCTGATGGGGATGAGGTTGTCTGTATGCAAACATAGAGCCTTCCTTGGTAGGTTGTTGTCTCGCTCACCTGATAAGTAAGACCGCTTTGCCAGGCCCCCTTGAAGTCGATTCCAGTAGGCCCAGTTGGCCCAGTAGGCCCGACTGCTCCAGTGGAACCGTCTGTTGCTCCAGCCGCGCCCGTTTGACCAGTCATGCCCGTGCCGCCCGTCTCTCCCTTTTCGGCAATCTTAATCGTAATTACTCCGCCCATTCCCGTGTGGGTGGAGCAATAGTAATAAAGCGTATTAGGCGCGTCGTTGGGAACAGTGAACAGCGCGTGGTCAGCTGACGAAACTGCATTGGTAAAACTAATTTCGTTACCGCTTGAGTCGTACTCAACCCAACCCGTGGTATATTGAGAGCCATACGGGGCGTTTTGAGTCTGGTGTGTGCCGTCAGCCTGATCAGATAAAGCAAACCTGTGGTCACTCGTGCCACCTGTATTGATCCCAGTGGCACTAAGGCCAAACTTATAAGTGAAACCTCTGTAGAGCGTGATGGGTGCTAAACCCACGCTATTAATAAAGAACGCAAGAGAGGCACTGACTGTACCGTGTGCAATTTGGAATATCTCCGATATGGAAGGTAGGCCAGTCATACCAGTCATACCAGTCATGCCTGTCTCGCCAGTTAGGCCAGTCATGCCGGTTTTACCAGTCATGCCAGTCATGCCAGTCGGTCCACCCGCTGGTCCAGTAGGCCCAGTTATTCCAGTAAACCCTGCTCCAGTCAGACCAGTCATACCAGTCAAGCCCGTGTTACCCAATCTCCCCTCAAGGCTTTCTAGATTAACATCAATGATGTTAGCCGTGGTAAGCATTGTAAGAATTGGGTTACCACTACCGTTCGTGCCACAGGAAGGGCAAGAGTAGGGGGCTGAAATTATTACATGTAATTGCCCATTCGACTCATTGTAAACTTTTACTCTTCCGCTAAAGAACAAATGAGGAGAACCAGCAACAACAAATTGAATTTTCTGTGCAGCCGTATAGGCCATGTTTCGAAGAGAGTCATGCCTTATGATGATTTCATCTTCCATCGTGAAGGACGCATTCACGCCGCCGACAGCTGTACCCGAACCACCACTTCCAGCAAGAATTTTAAGAATTGTTCCGGTAGGCGTAAACCCTGCGGTTGACGGGTTAATTAAGGTATCGACGGAGAAAGAAGTCTTGTATTTGTCTCCTTCGCCTTGGGGTCCAGCTATGCCCACCCCAGTCATGCCAGTCATACCAGTCATGCCAGTCATGCCTGTCTTGCCAGTTAGGCCAGTCATACCTGTGTCGCCGTGCCCAGTTAGGCCCGTCATTCCGGTCATACCCGTCTTGCCAGTTAGACCCGTCATTCCGGTCATGCCGGTCTCGCCCGTCATTCCGGTCATGCCTGTCGCACCAGTCCCACCAGTATCTCCAGCAGGGGAAGCGTCTTGAACGATTACGTCACCAATGACGTAATGGTGACCGGGGCTCAAGGGTGCTAAAGTAGAAGCACTAATCCTTTGAAATCCGTACCTATAAGCGTCACCAGCCGCAAAAGAAACCGGCCCAGTTACGAAATGCTTGTAGCTTGCTTCTTCGAAATAGGAATAAAGGGAGGTTAGGGATACGCTTGCTCCAGAGGCAGTTGGCATTGGCGATTGTGCGATCCCAGCGTAACCTGTCTCGTCCGGGTGGTATCTACCTAATTTTGTAGTGGGACTATAAAGAGCGAACTGTAGATAGTCGCCATTGTTAAAGTAATTTGTAGCGACGTTCAACGCGGTATTTACGTTTGTCGAATCGTACTGTAGCGTGTACGAAAGACCCCTAATTACCTTTAAAGTAGGGTTATCGTAAGAATGCTCTGTGGTCGAAGTCACGGGTTGCTGTTCGCCACTATACAGGCCAGTAATGTGGGTAAAGTTGTAGATGATCCCACCAACGTTACCCTGCACACCCCGCTCTCCACTTGCTCCACTAAGTCTTAGAATTGGTCCCAGTGCTGTTGCTGTTCCACCAACGGATTGGTTATCATCTAAAACGTAATATACGAATTCACTATTGCCGCCTGACAAGAAGTGTCCGGTGACAGATACGCCTGTAGCCCCAGATGGGCCAGTGGGTCCAGTTACGCCGATTATTCCTTGAGCTCCAACTCCGCCCGTTACCCCAGTAGGTCCAGTCAAGCCAACTGGCCCTGGTGGGCCTGTCACATCTACGGAGAACGGCTCACCGTCAATGAGAAGATAACTCCCGCTTACGGAAAGCTTTTGATCACCAAAGTAAATATTGTCACCGGAACCGACATATACGTCTTGAAATGGGTAAGTTTCGGAACCTATGCTGAAGACCCCAGAAGCAGCAGGGGTAAAATCTCCGCTAACTGAGACATCACCACCAACATGGACTACTGGCGCACCCGCTATGACATCGAGGACAAACCCTGAAATCTCAGGATTATGTAATTGTTTTAGCCTAATGTAATTGTCGGGCATCGCCTTGTACCTAATCTTATTTTAAAGTTAAACTAAATTACACTTTTTATTTTAAAAAAGCTATTATTATTTTACCCAACCATAATTGGAGAAAAGGTTTCCCCCTCGGTTTGCCCTTTGTCGGACATAATATCAAAGTAAACCTTCGTAGCCCAAGCACCCAGCATCAGGGTAGTGTAATTATCCTTTCTGGCTCTTGTAGCGGACGTGCTTTTCTTCAAATGTAGCGGTAAATCAAAGGTTTGCGTTCCTCTTGCTGTGGTTTTGACTTCGACCAAGGCGCATTGTTTTTTAGTCTGGTGTATTAGATCGTCCTGCATCTCGGTTAATTCTAGTAAAGTCGGAGCATTTAAAAGTTTTGTGTCTATGTGAGCGGATACAGCCATATCAAAAGCCTGAGAGTTTGCGGTAATCCTTGAGGCAAACCATATTTTTTTATAATCTACACACGTTTTCAAGTGTTCGTTCGCTTTTCTGATCCAGTTGCTCGTAAAGACTTGTTTTATGCACTTTTTACCTGATTCTTTATTGTATTGTCTTCTTGCTTTTCTGAGCATGTGGTCATATTTAAGTCCCTCCGCGTCCGAGTCGCAGTCGAAAAACTCTAATTTGATTTTGTCTCTTTTAAAGAATCTGCTTTCGTTCGCGCTATCTATGAATTGGTAGCCAGCGTTATCAATCATTATTAGTTCGAGATTAAAAAATTTATTTAAATAATAAAAATAAGCTATATGATCTTTTAGATGCCCCCCTGCCACCGCATACCCGTGAACCAAGGTACACTGTTTCTTTTCCTCGTCTAGTTCCATCACAGACATGGCAAAATAGTCAGAGGTGGGGCTGTCACTGAAAGAGGGGTCGATGGCAAGAATGTATTTTACTCCCTGTTTACCGCTGATTCTCGTAGTCGGCTCCTCTCCGTCTGGGATGGTGCACAGGTGCATTTTCTTCGCGCTAAAATAACTATCGCTTCCGTCCGTAAATTGAGCCATGTACTCTCGCTGAAAAGACGAATGTGACTGTCCGCCACTTTGAGCTTCATCGATAACAGTCCTGTCAATCATGTGCGCTGGCAACGCCTCGAACCCTAACTGAGACACGAAGTAACTTGATTCGTTTTCGTCGTCTTTGGATTGGATTTTTTCTATCCAGTCTTTGTAGGTCTTATACAGGTTTTCAAACGTGTAAGATGCTGAAGATAGGGCAATCATTTTGGAGTCATTTACGAAAACTATTCTATCTTCTTCTACCATGGACCCTTCTTCGATTAGCCTATCTTCCACCTCTCTAATCCTTATTCTTTCTTTCATGTCTTGAGGAGCTACCAAGAAAGGCATAAGAACAGTTTTAATCGTTTCTTCGGGTAATAATAAAAACTCATCCAATACAAGAACGTTAGCGCGAAAACCCCTGATCTTTTCACCGCTCAATGGGACAGCTGTGATTGAACCACCGTTGATTAACCATTCGTATTGATCGTTACGCTTGGACTTCGCGCCAAAGGCTTGCATCATAAGCTCCGCCCCCTTGCTATCGTGAATCTTCTCAATATTATTAAAAATAAACCTAGCGGTACGAAAGGTCGGGCCAGCTATAAGAATCTTAGTGCCAGGTTCAAAAATCGTTTGTAAAATACAAAAAACAGAAGCAATAAAAGTCTTACCACAACCACGCCCCCACACGCACATGTTGAAGTTTCTATTCATCATGGCCCGCAAGGTAATCTCCTGAAAAGGAGCCAGCTTAATCCCTGTGAGAAGCTCCGTAGTAAAGTAGAGATTAGCTCTTAGAAACTTAGCCAAGGAAATTTGAGCCTCCTTGTCATCCAAGGCTCCTTGCAGCTTTAAAAACTCCTCGTTTGGGTTCGGGATAGTTTTTTCGTATTTTTCGGGGCAGTCCCACATGTCAGAGTTTCTTTGTATCGTATGCTAGTTGGAGGTCAATTTTTTTATAAATACAACCTGAGAAAAATATCTTTTTAATGACTCTGGAAGATTCCTCTCTGTCTTTTACAAACAAGAATTGGATATGAGGGTACTTCTGGATCAATACCCTTACGTTACGAAAAATAAACTCAGGAGTAACTCGAATCTTCTTAGAAATATAAGGCAGGTACTTAAAGGACAACGCATTGTTTAGAGTGTCCTCTACGAGGACGATCAGGTAAATACCCTCCTCTTCAGCTCGTTGGATTTCCCTTTCAAACCTGTCGTAGTTTTTAACGCTTAGTGTTGATATAAAATCGGATAAAGACTTTCTTTCCACGTAGCAATTGCAGGTAACCTCGGAATCGTTTAAGGCGTAATCTCCGACCTTTAAAGTCTTGGGTTCTGTGGGCCAATCGAATTCCAGTGGGAGTTGTTCCCTTGTGTCTACGTATATCTTGTAATTATCTTTGCTATAGGCTGCCCCCGTGATAATTTCACCAAAACGCTGGTGTTTGTTTTTAAGACCCATTTTGTCACACATTTCATAGTAGTCATCAAACAGCATATTGTAATAATGAATGGGTGGGAACATGAGAGTCCTCAGTTCGACCTGTGTTGGGGCGTAAACGAGGTTCTTAGCCGTTTTTCTGGCTTTGAGGGTCTTTACGCAGTACTGCTTTGCCTCGCCCTTAGAAACGTTTTTAAGCCACATTTTTAAGTTTGTGCGAGAGTTAAAATCGGTAGAAAAATACTGATCTTTATTTTTGAATTTTATGAGGTCTCCATTATAGAGGTCGCGACGGGGGTGTTGCTGTTGATAATACTCCGCCACCCTAAGATCGTGAGCCTTTAAGTGCTTGTGGAGGCCACCGTGATCTTTGAATTCTTTTTCACAAATTTGACAAACAGCTTTATCCATTTAAGGCTTCGTCCTTGCTAATGCCCAAAATACGACATTTGAGGTCGTCCATGTCTGCGAGTTTTTCTATCTCCTTTTCCAGGGAGCCTTTTTGTCTGTCGGCTAATTCAATCATTTGTTTTCTGGTCTCTTCGTCTTTCCAAGCCTCTACCAGATTAAGAATGCTTGCGCTGTTATCCATTTTCTTACTTAGTCTGTCGCTACGTTTTTGTTTCAAGTCCCCAAGTAACTTGTGTTGTCTATTGACGCATTGATTGTATTCGTTTTGAGCCGTGTTAATAGCTTCAACCAGGGACATGGAAATACGAGTCCCCTCGGTGTTGTTTGCTGTGTCATCGAGTAACCGTTGTAGGTGCTCAACCCTGCGTTGAATATTGGAAGCAATACACACTTCTGCTGAAAGCAATATATACTGGTCAACTTCCTCTTGCGTAAGGTCGTTTTTATCGTAGGTGTAACGAACGAAAGAACTCTCAAATAATTCTCGATTAGTGGTGTCGTCGTAGCTATTGATTTGGTGGAGAAACCTGAAAGTATGTAAATAACCGATAAGAGAGGAGAGGTCTTTTTTTTGTTTGGCTGTAACTCTTTCTTTATCGATTCCGTTTAATACGTATTTGTTGGCTTTGTTGAGTGCCTGGGTGGAAGTTTTGGGCGGTTTGTATTCGCTTTCTACAACTCCAGTCTCCTCGTTAAACGAGGAAACAATCATGTCCAAAGTTCTAATATACTCGTTTACAGTTCTAGCCTCTTGACTTACGTGAGAAAGGGTCACATCTTGAAAAATCACACGAGCGATTTCAAACCCCCTCATCAGATTAGCGTTGTTGGCTGCGTATTCTTTGTGCTCCTCGGTAAGCTCGATCTTTCCTTTGGGAACGTAATCATGAAGACTTCTTGCTGTCATGTCCCTGGAAGCGAGAAACTGTTTAACTATTCTACCCTCTTTGGTTCTACCGTCTGCGTCTTCGGTATCTGGAAAAGCTACTTTGATTAATTCGTTTAGCGTCGGCGGCCCGTCTGGGTGATCGGTCCCCCTTCTGTTCCATTCGTCTAGAATTAGAATCTGCTGATCCGGGGTGAGAATTCCCCCCTTGTACTCGAAGTTGTCCGTTGGTTGCTTCATATTAAAGAAACTCTATTTCGCCCTCTTCAATAAGACTCTTAACTTTTTTGATTATTTGTTTTTTAATATTTTGTATTTGCTTGTATCCGGGGCTTCTTTTCTTTTCTGTGGTTTTGAAGCCCAGTTTTTTAGCGACAGTAAGCTCGTTTTCTTTTCGGATAAATAGGGATTTGTAGACTAATAATTCGGTAGGTTTAAGAACCTCTTCCATTTTTTTATTTAATTGTTCTATTTTTGCACCAAAGTCTATGTAGTCATCAAATACGGAATTTACTTCTTGGTGGTGGTTTTCTAGGGAAAGGGGCATCTTCAAATTGTAAGCATTGAGTTTTCTTTTTTCCCAGTGAGCGTATAACGGGCATTCGTTACATTGGCTTGTGTAAATTCGACACCCATCAACATCCTCTGCGGCGGCACACCTTAAGCACGGGCGAGTGTAGTTCGTGTAATTGTTACGAATTATATTCTTAAGCTGATTCGATATAACCCTATTAAGCCAAGGACGTATCGGCTTGTCGGTATCGTACTGATCCCATTTTTCATATATATGGATTCGAATTATTTGACTTACGTCCTCAAAATCAATCCAAGATAGGGATGTTAGGTTCCACTTACCCCTTCTTTTAACTATCTCCGTATCTATAATGTCGATACATGATTCAAATGTTATTTTATTTTTCGCCAATAGTTTGATCCCCTCTTAAGGGACCAGCTTCTCTGCGGAACTCTTCTAAAAACTGCTTTGTGTCTACTTTAGGACCACCCCCCTTTTTATATCCGTCAGATGTAGTTGGTCCAGTTTGCTGCCCCTCCTGTATTAAGCTGCCGATAGTCTCGTTAGGCGATCCCCAAGTCGGCATGATCTCCACATCTAACTTGGTTGCCGTAATTTGAATATCTCCGGTTTCCTCTTCGTCGTCATCGTCGTCTTCAAGAGTGTTAGCTCTGGAAGGGGTTGATTTTTGTTTGACTTTCGAGGCCAGAGATGTACTATCCCCGCAGTGACAACAGAACTTGGCACTGATAGGATTTTGCTTACCGCAGCTGGGGCAATATTTTTTCATAGTACTAATTATTATACCTTTTTTGAGGTCGAAAAGACAACTTTTTTTTAAATTTTCATGAAAAAGAAGGAAAGACACGTAATCCTTAGGGATTTGGATAAAATCTTGGACCTGAGTTTTAAATACTGCAAACACGACAATAAGAGAATTGGCGAAGCAGCCCGGGAAATCAACGATAAAGCTTACAAAACAATGAAGTATGTTGACAGGTACTTGAAAGTTAAAAAGAAAAAGAAATGAGCAGAATAGCCATTAATAGGCCCGGTGCTATAGGCGACATAATAATGATCTCGAACTGTCTCCCCAAACTGAGGGAGCAGCACGATAGGGTCGATTTATTTTGTCACCCATCGATTAAGGAAATCTTGGGAGAATTCTTGAGGAACAATGAGTTGGTTAACGGGGTATACGACTCTGATGATCTGCGGCTACACGCCAATAATTATGACAGGATCGTGAACTGTGTTGGCTACCCACTTAACGAGGGGTATCCCGAGGTAAAAATGAGAAAGCATCTTGTCGATTACTTTGCGGATGAGTTGGGCGTAAAGGATTGTTTTGATGACTTACTTCTCCAACTCCCCCCTCACCACGCGGGAATGATAAGGCCGTACATCACCATTCAGACTAAAACTGGCTGGTCCGTTTACAAGGAGTGGTGGGGGTGGCAAAGCTTGGTGGATAAAATAAAGATGGAAAAATCCGAACTAGGAATTTATCAAATTGGTGGACCTAACGATCCACCACTAGTAAATATTGACGGTAGCTTCCTCGGTCAATCTTTTGATGATAACCTAGCTGCTCAAGTCTGGGGGGAGGCTCACCTTGGGTTGGACTCGGTATTTAATCACACATCTAATATTACATGGCAAGGGCTAGGGAAAAAAAATTGTGTCATTCTCTTCGGATCAACTCAATATGATGCTTCGGGCTACCGCCACAACACAAACATTTCCCTTGAGATGCCGTGTCAGCCCTGCTTTAGGGAAGACCCTAACATTTCACAAATGTCTAGAGGAGTGTGCCCACACCCAGCGGGACAAAGCTACGAAAACCCGAAACATGAATGTATGGCTAAGATAACGGTTGACATGGTTTACGAAGCTACGGTAAAAGTCTTTGATAAGGAGCGAGTACTATATTAAATATGCAACAAAAAAGCATAAATCTATGTATGATTGTTAAGGATGAGGCTCACATTATTGAGCGTTGCCTTTATAGCGTTAAACCTCTTATAGATAAAGTTCTCATTGTCGATACTGGTAGTAGTGATAATACAATAGAAATAATTAACAATTTCCTTAAAAAGGAAAATATTGAAGGCGAGGTCTTTGAGGAACCATGGGTGAACTTCGCTCACAACAGGACGACTGCGTTGGAAAAGTCGCGGGAAATGGGTTGCGACTATTCTCTAATGATTGATGCAGATGAAATATTAAATTTTAATAAAGATTTTAATGCTGTAAATTTTAAATGCTCCCTTAATAAAGATTACTACTTAATACCAACAAAAACTACGAATGCATTTTATTACCGCCCGACTTTGACTTCGAACCATAAGGACTTCAAATACAAAGCACCTGTTCATGAATATCTGGAATCACCGCCCGGTTCTTCCAGTGTAGAGGTAAACCATGAGACCGAATTCTGGAACACTCCCATCCAAGACAGTTGCCGCAACAAGGACCCCAGAAAGTTCCAAAAGGATGCAAAGCTTCTGGAAGATGCCCTAGCTACAGAAAAAGATAAGTTTTTACGCGCCAGATACACCTTTTACCTCGCGAACAGCTACAGAGACGCAGAGAATCCTTATTTTGCCCTAGAGCGTTACTTTGAACGTGTTGAGATGGGGTTCTGGGAAGAAGAAAGGTACATGTCTTACTTTAAGGCTGCTCAATTAAAAGAACAATTAAATCATTCAGAGGAGTCTATCATCTCCACCTTCCTTAAAGCTCAAGAGTGCAACCCTAATAGAGTCGAAGGTCTTTACGGTGCTGTTAAATATTGTCGAACACATGACAGAAACCAACTAGGGTATATCTTGGGTAAGGAAGGAATCGAAAAGACATTTAATGATGATTTTTTGTTTGCTGAGTTGTGGATTTACGATTACGCAATGATGGACGAGTTTGCTATCGCGGCTTATTGGGCTGGGCATTACCGCGAATCTTATGATATTTGTCAGAAATTGCTAAAAAACTCGAAATTCCCAAAAGACCAACTACCTCGACTATATCAAAATATATCTTTCGCTAAAGATAAATTAAACTTAAAATAAAATATGCCACACTTAACACGATTCGACGAGTTAGACAAAGAAGGGAAAATCCAGTTCTTTCAAAAGTGTCAGGACTTGCTGCTCGCTAACCAGCCTGATAGTCCTTGGGTTCTCAGGGAGGGGAGCCAAAAAAATTACTTTATTAGTCTGTTTATAAAATACAAGGGCATCGCCTATCAAACAGAAGATGTGGTCATCTTGTTCAACAAACTTCGATACGAAAACAAGGATGACATATTAGGAAACCACGCGACAAGAATGTTTGAGCCGCCCGCACAAAGCCCAAACACCTATTCCATTGACTTTATTACCGCCAAATTAACACCAGAGATACTCTTGGAGGCGGACGACTACTTCAAGGACCCCGGCATGGAGTGGGTGTGTTTTTTAAGAGGTCAGAAACTTAGCGTTTTTAACTTCGAGAGCTTTAAGCGGGGCATGAGACAACGTTTCGATATCGATTAGGCTTGACTTTTCGACGGATTTCTGCTATACTCTTTGTAGATGAAAAAAGAAAAAACAATGTTCCTACCTATAACTGTAAATGGAGAAGACGTGATTATTGACTACTTCAAAAAAGAGCTAGTTTTTCCCAATAGACAGGATGATAGCTCGTTTGATGTACAAAAAGCTACGAATATCTCCCTTTACCTCAAAGAAGAGGGCTTTCTGGAGTATTTCGATGAGGTTGAAAGGGTCGATTAGTTCTTGACTTCAAGACGCAATTGATGTATACTCATTTGTAATATGAAAGACCCTGTTGACACACAATACAAACTAAAGTACCAAAACGCCAAAGGCAAAATAAAGGACTACAATATTAGTGCGCCTTTCGAATCCATGAGAAAAGATGGAGAGAAGGTAGGATTTGTAGCGTACAGCTTCGGTAAAGGTATCCGCTCGTTTCGCAACGACAGAGTGCTGAATATGGAACCTGTTGATGCTGCTGATTAAGGTCCCCCTTAACGCACCCAACCAAAAGGGGTGGCCCCGTAAGGAGCCACCCTATTTTTCCACCCGAGCATCCCCCTTGTGCTAAAATTTTCCCTCGAACCCCTTCTCGCTACAAATCTCTCTAAGCTTTTTAAGCTGGGCTTTTAGTTCTTCCAAGTCTTTCTGAAGGTATTCTATTCGTAAATCTTGCTTGGCATCATCTGGAAGGGCTCCCAGCTCTCCTCTCGGCCACTTAACTCTAAACTCGCTATTCATTCCAACCGCGTCTTGCATTCGGACTACATCTAATTGTAGTTGTGAGAGTTGGGCTGTCAGGGTAAACCATACTCCAGCGATGGCTAGTATACCTATTATAATGGCAACTAAAGATTTTATATCTAATTTGACCTGAGAATCTTCGTTTATATCTATAGGCGTACTCATCGTTTATCCCTCCACACATACCACATTAACCCCCCCACAGAAACAGCGGCAGAACAAAAAAGAAGAAAATAAGCTATAATAGTTTCAATATCCATATCACTTACCTATTACACTCTCACCTGTCACTTCGAGAAGTTGGAGGTTCTGTTGCTCCAAGTCCCTCATGTGCATATAGAGAAAAATGTTAAAAGCCAAACTAACACCAAGGACACTTGAGAAAATGTAAATACCCGCCATCGCGAGTCCGTTTTTGATTGTTTGCAACGGAAATGATCCACACATGTTTTTCTTCTTTCGGGTCAGGGGTTTAAATAATTTTTGTGTTTCTTCTTTTTCTTTTTTGGGATACCAATCCCCGTCTTTGTACTCGTAGCCTTGGCTCTCTCTAGCCTTTGGTGTGATTCTCCATTTACCACCGATATAATTTGCGTTTTTCACCTTACTCAATGCTTCTTAGTTTTTTGATTAAGAATTTAACTAATTCAGATCGCATAATATCGTCCTCTGTGAACGCGAAGTGGTGGACCCCCATCTGTAGACTCTCTTCGTCGTTAAACGTCTCAGAGAGTGACTCAAAGCCCCCAGAGAGGTGATGTGATTTGAGGTCAGTCTGCATTGGGTCTGCTAAAACAAAACACTTGGAACCGCGCCCGAGTCTCGTTAGTACGGTTGTTATCTCTTTTACCGTCGAGTTCTGTGCCTCGTCCAGAATAATGCATTTCCCTGCCCAGTTCATTCCTCTTGCAAAGTTTACAGGAAACATGCTGATGCGCTTCTCTTCTTCTAGTTTTTCCGCCCGAGTATTCAGTAGGAGTTCGTCTAGCTTGTCTAGGAATGGCAAATTATAGAATCTTAGTTTATCTTCTGCGCTGCCCGGCAAGAAGCCTAAGCTATGTGCGCTACTTTCTACAGCTGAACGAAGATACATAATATCCTCGATAGCTTTCATGTTTAGAAGCTGAAGGGCACAATAAACAGATAGCAGGGTCTTTGCTGACCCCGCTGGACCAGTAACGAAAACTACGTTTGTACCAGGATGCAATGCAACCCGAAAAAACTCCTTTTGCCGCTCGGTCCAAGGGAATTGCTTGATTTTAATTAGTTTTTTTATGGGGTTGGCAACCTTGAATGGGTCATTTAAAGATTCCTCTAATTCCTTAACCATATCTTGCTTTTCCTTGTTTCTGGCAGAACGGGTTTTGGGAGGTCTTCCTTCTCTTGTTCGCTTGGAACTATTATTCTCTTTCACCTTACTGTTATTTACACGCAGAAATACCAAGGACGAAATCCCTTCTTTGCTATGCGCGGTAAAAGAAATGCAAATAAAAACTTTAAAAAATATACTGGCGGGGGATTTTTTTGCCCTTGAGTGTAATACTATTTATGAATATTGACATATTTCAGCTTTTTTGCGCCGCCGTTTTCACAGGGTCTCTTTTCGGGCTTGTTTTTGTTACATATAAGATCATAACAGAGGAAAGAGAGAAAAAGCTGGAAGAAAGCAGGGTCAGGATTCACTGGAGAGATTACCCGCGAAATGCAAATGAACGGGTCAGCCTCGGGGAGACTGAGAAAGACCCCACCCCCCGCGCTACGCAATTTAAATAAACGAAAAAATTCCAATAATAGGGGGGTACTATTGCGGCCCCCACCAAATTGCAAAGAACTATTACGCTCCCTGTTAAATTGCAAAGGATGACAAGGCTACCGCCCCTCTGTAATCGAAGGCATCGGGGAGTTCCTTCGCCTCACAGTATGTAAGGCAGTTTTAAGGTTTAGCCGACCACGCTCGAGAAAAGAGCGATGATAATCATTAAGGTAAGTGCGGCGTTAGCTGTTGATGCTGCTTGTTTTGTCGTCATGGGTATAATATAACACTTAATCGATGGTTTGTCAAGGGGTTTTAGGATATCTTCGACAGCATCCCTGCGATAATCATTCCCGCGACGACTCCGAGCACTAGGCAAGGGAATCCAGCCTCAAACATGATCTCACGGTCACGTTTCTTTTCTTCTTCGCGCTCTTGCACGAGTTTTTGGTAGGTTGATAGACCCTCCATAGTGTCTGTGCGTACTGCATTGATGTAGTTCTTCATGTAGGCTTTCTTTATGTCTTTCATTGGGTAAAGTATAACACTTAAAGCTCCGCCTGTCAAGGGTTGGGGTAAAATAAATGAAAATAAACCTTCAGAAGATGCTTGCATGGGTCTCAAAATTCGGCAGCCGTTTTTTTTGACCACTGTAAAGGGTAAATTGCTCACTTTACTGTATCTATGCACTATTTATGTAAATAAAATTGCTATATAGAGGCGACTATTTGGTTCTTGCAAAAGATTTTTTAGCTCCACTAGGAAATCCCCCACAAAATTGCAAAATAAGGTTCCACCCTCGACCTCTTTTTTTTTCTATTTTAATCCACGAATAATGTAGGCGGGGGTAGTAGTGGGGGTCTATCCAGTGATGTCTTTCAGCTTGTCGAATGGTACACGCAAGAGCTCTTCCATCTTCTTGTTGTCACCTTCGCTACGAGGTGACCCGCTACTGTCTACCGTCTCAAACATAAAGCGCACAAGAGCATGATGGCAATCCATTACACTCACGTAGTTCTCACTGTATAGGGCTACCTCATCAGACGCTACGACTGATGGGTTATCACCTTCGGAGCGAATGAAGACGTGCTTGTTCGTCCTGTCGTTGGAATATAAGATATAGTTGGCTTTCATACTTCTTTCCATACTGCGTGTGACATAGTGGTTGGTGTGCGATACTCCCACGCTGGAGACATCGGGCTGACCTTCTCCCATCCGTCTTGCACGAATAGCTTGCCAATGGTGTAGTCTAGCCAATAGCGAGACTGTTGCTCGAAAGTCTTATCCATAGCTGCCTCTATCACCTTGATAAACTCTGCTGTTGCTGGCTTGGCATCGGTAGAGAAAAAGGCATTCGCCTCATCAAATCCACCCCAACGGCCAGCCGCTTCTTTCTTGCCGTATGCGGCAAGTTCTATTCTGTAATACTTTTCTTCTGTTTTTGTTTCTGTTTTCATATGTCTTAAAGTGTTGCCCCCTCATCACGCTGTGTCGCCATCTTCGTGCGCTTCACACTAGGCTCAAGCGTAGGTTCGGGGGTCTTTTGATTCTCAATCATTACTCGTATAGTATAGCACAGGGGGTGGGACATCTGCCGTCCTACCCTTCAAATTCTTTTTTGGCATCGAGGTAGAACGATACCCGCAGCAAATCCTTATGCATCCGAGCCACTCGCCCGTTGTGGTTTAACAGCACAACGCCATTAACCGGCTTGCGTGGGTCAAGGTCGCGCACTACAACGCCCTTCCAATTGTGGTTGTCTCGGTGATGTACTTGCGTTCCCTCGTCGAACTTGTTCCAGCTTGTCTTCGTCGCTCTCATTGGTATAATATAACACGAAAGAGGCCGTTTGTCAAGGGGCAAGTTACTCACATTGAGACACCCGAATGTTAATAACTTTCGCTTGCATGGGTGCGAAAAATCGGCTGCCGTTTTTCCTGACCACTACAAGGAAAAGTTATGCCCTCGATGTTTAGGGTGCTCTCCTGCACCACGGGCACTATTTAGTCTGCTCTATTTAAAGCGGGATTCACCACCCTCGCGTGTTCTCGCGTATGGAGTAGTTGCTCAAGTCTTGCTTGGTGGCATCGCTCCACCCGCACTCGCACTCCGCGTAAAACTCCCCGCCCCACACCTTCGCGCCGGGGTACTCTTGGTAGGGGGCTTCGTATTCCCATTTTACGGGCGCACCGCAATCTTCGCATTTGCATTCGTCGTTCATAATCATAAGTAAAGTGTACCACAGAGGGTGGGACATCTGTGGTGCTACCCGTTAAATTTTCCGTTGGTGAGATGCTTGGCTCTCCACTCCCTCACTAGGGCCTTCACCTTCTCCACCGATTCATTCCAACGCTTCACGCGCTCCACCACCTTGCGCTGCTCTTCTTGTAGTTCTTGTTCAGTTCTCATAATAAAAATTGTGCCACTGAAATACAAACGTCTCTTGCGTTCTTATGTTTCCTCACCGTTTGCAGAGGTGGCATCCGTGAGCAGTAGAGCCTTGCTAATACCCTCACGAACTACTTAAATATAACACGAAAGAGGCCGTTTGTCAAGGGGCAAGTTACTCACAGGTGGTGGATAAGAAAGGGTTGACAAGGCCCAAAAAATCGGCTGCCGATTTTCCTGACCAGTGCAAGGAAAAGTTATGCACACCTAACGGTGTGCTGTGTTCTATTTACCGTCACTCTATTTGCCAAAATACAGCTCGTCGCCCTCATCAAATAACATCTCATTGCAATGCATCATATCCTTCACGTTGTCTTCGCTCATGTACTTAACGCAAGCCATGATCACTTGGTCTTTATCATACAAGCCCTCTTCAATGCGCTCCAGTAGTAGGTTCGTGTATTCTCTTTCTTTCATAATTTTTATGCCTCCACCATTTCAAATGTGAATGTCTCACCTTCATCGCTTGAGTAAATCTCAAACATTCGTTTGGTGATAGGGTTCCACACTTGCACGGTTTCAAGATGTGGCCATCCAGCGGTGTGCCAACCTACAATGTGATAGGTTGGCGGAACGGATGGGGTGGGATGTTTCACCCGCGCATCTGTGCTGCGTCTGTGCAGTGTCACCTTGCCGTGCGGATAGGCAAATGGTGCTTTGCTTGTGTAGGTTGCTTTGTATTGTTTCATGTCGTTCGTAATCATGTGCATAGTATACCATAAGGGGTGGGACATCTGCCGTCCTACGCCAGAACTTCCTCAATAAACTTTTCGCCCACGCATTCAACGTGGAACTCGTCGCGAGGCAGCCAGCCCATCCAAACGATTCCGTGAAATGATACGCCAGCCCTCAAGAGCCACTTCGTCTCCTCCTCCAAGTCAACTCTGAACACAGGCCCATTCTCGCGGATGCGGTTCTTCGTGCGTTGGCTCGCCTTGCTTGTCGGGCTTATCATTATCGTTCTCATATCTGTTTCAATCATCATGCGTCTAGTATACCACGGGGGGTGGGACATCTGCTGTCCCATGAAGGAAAAACTTTAAGCTTGCAAGGGTGCGAAAAATCGGCTGCCGTTTTTCCTGACCATTGCAAGAACAAATTGTACCCTCGATTTTTTAGGTGCTCTCCTGCACCACAGGTACTATTTGGTAGGTGCTATTTAAAGCTCGGGATTCCTTAATAGTCATCGCCCTCCATTGCGTTGTAGTCGGCAAGGTCGTCCAGACCGGAGCCGTCACCAGCCCAGCTACCCTCCCAGCCGTCATAGGGTTGAGGGTCATGCGCCTCCTGCGAGGAGGGGCAGCAACCGCAGCACGGTGCATCCTCACATCGAGGGCTGGAGTCGGAGGCTTGAGGGGTGTTGTAGGTTTCACTCATGGGTATAATATAACATCTAAAGAGGCACTTGTCAAGGGGTAAGTTATTCACGGGTGGTGGGTAAGGGGTGCTTGACATGGTGCGAAAAAACGGCTGCCGATTTTCGTGACCACTACAGCCAAAGGGCTTCGTACTCTTCATCTGTGGTGGTGTCTACCCAATTCCACACGCCCACCACCTCACTATTTGGATGGTCAGCCAAAGCGTGATGCCTAGCCTCCCCTTCAGTGAAGTCACAGAAGGACTGCTGGCTGTAATGGCCAGAGGTGAAGTTGCGGGTGCGGATTGTCCAAGATGTGTCGTTCGTAATCATGTGCATAGTATACCACAGGGGGTAAGACATCCGCTGTCCTATGAGGGAAAAACTTTAAGCTTGTAAGGGTGCGAAAAATCGGCAGCCGATTTTCCTGACCATTGCAAGGAAAAGTTACGCGCACCTAGCGGTGTGCCGTGCTCTATTTACCGCCGTACTATTTGCCAATGTACTATTTGCGAAGTTTGAAGAATTTATGATTACCAATGACTTTTATAGTCTTACCCGTCCATTTCGTGTGAGTGTTAACGTGGCAGTAGTGATCGGCGTTGTTAACGTAACTGCGTTGTAGGTTGTTTAGGTTTGATGCAAGCATCTTTGCATAGGCTGCGTGTTGATGCGTCTTTAGCAGTGTAGGTAATTTCTTTCTGTTCGGATCATTCTTATTCCAGCAAGAGAATTGCCAGTCCCGCAAACAGACTTGCTTTGGCGTGATAGACTTACCATTCCTTTTCCACTCTATTGATCGTTGAGCGATAACACAAGCCACGGCATACATACCGGCCTCACCCTCGCCTCGTGCCTCACCTAGTATAGTCATCGCAACTACATCACGTTGACTTGGCTCCGCGCCAAATACACCCATACCTAATAGTATCAGGACAAATACAAATAAGATTCTATTTAATAATGATTTCATAATTTCCTCCATTGTTAATCGTTAAAAGTAAGGTGACGCAAGGTAAGACAATTCAACCCTTGCGCCACCCCATTATGACACCTACCACCAGCAAGAGTAGACTATCTTCCACCCATCATCCAATGCCTCCTTGGCATCCTTAATAAACCTCTGGTCGGTCTCCTTGTCACCGTGTTCTCCATCGTACCACTCGTAAGAGTCGCTGCCGTAGAAGAAGCCGCCTGTTGCGGGTAGCTCCTTGTCGTCAATGGCTACCTCTAGGTCAAGGATGTCATCCTCTGTCAACTCTAGGTCAACACAGTTAAACTGTTCCTTCCCACCCTTCTCGGTGTAGCGTTCTTCCATCCACCCTTGTAGGCGGTTGTGCTTGCGCCAGTAAGCGAGTTCTTCCCTCTCACCATCTTGGCTTACCTTGTATGCGTTTTGATCTAATCCCATAGTAGCCTCCTAGTTGGTGGTGGTTGGTAGTGGTAGTCGTGGCAACGGTGGCAACACCTGCCCATTGTAGCCCGTGGGCAACGGTGGTAGCTTGGGCAACGGTGGCAACGGTGGAAGGCTTGCTCTGTAAGCCACCTTCTCGACTTCAGCAAATGAGATTCTGAATTGCTTCTTTAAGATAGGCAGCGCAGCCTTAATCTTAAACAGGCGATAGGCTTCAGCCTTCGCGTCCTCGTGGGATACGCCCTCTTTCTTACGGGCTTTGATGTGGTTGGTTACTTCCGCTGCTTTCACAGCGTTACGAGCGTTGTAGGTTTTGTAGGTTTTCATAATGTGTTAACTGTTAAGAGTATAATCTAATTCTGTTCGTTTGTCAATTCTTTTTTAAAGTTTTTTATAATGTCTCTATATAAATGGTCGTTACTAATATAATAATAAATGACACGATGCCAATAATAATAACAAAGTTAATATCTCTGAAATCATCTTTCATAATGCTTGAATCAATTCCAATTCTTTTTCTACGCCCTCTGGAGTAAGCCAGCCCTTAACATCATCGCCCCAGCCGAGTGGGTCGCTCATCTTGTTTGTCCCGCCTTTATAAACTCCAATTTCATAAAGCCCTTTGTCGCCTCCGTATGAAAGCGCGTTGCGGATGATGCTCACATCATAGCCGTTGACTTCCGTCCACGCTTGAATATCATTCTCTGCGTGAGCTCTCCATTTTAAGTCTTTGAATTTCATTTTAATTTCTTTCAAGGATTGATTGAGGTTGGCCATTGACAAGCCACGCTGGCAGCTTGACTTGACGTTTGCCAATAACTACGATTTTGTACTCGTGTGATGGTGTGTTTGTCATAATTGTCATAAGTCTATTATAGCATAGGGGGTGGGACATCTGCCGTCCTACCGGCACATATCTTCAAGTTTCTCGGTGCGTAATTGTTGCTCCTCCTCGTGGGTGAATAGGCGCACAGGCAGCACCTCTGCAATCTCAATGTTGAAGCACTCGCCAAAGAAGTTGTCTCTTACCTCGCGCTCACTATGTCCTTGGGCTGCCCAACGGGTTCCCTTTGCTGTTACTATCGTCCAATGCTTTTTCTCGTTCGTCATTGTTATAATATAACACGTAAAAGCCTCCTTGTCAAGGGCGAACTTACTCACAGGTGGTGAATAAAAAGTGCTTGACGTGGTGCGAAAAATCGGCAGCCGATTTTCCTGACCAGTGCAAGGGAAAACAATTACCCTAATTAATCGCGATATTTAAGCCTATTTAATTTGCAAGGAATTGCTGTATTTACGAGGTATCTATTTCAATAGTTTCTTGTGAAGCGAGAATTTCGCATCGGAGAGAATAGGGGTAAATAAGAAATTAAGCACTCTCTTGACCCGACCATGGCTTCGTGCATTGCCAACAGGCGGTTTAGGTAACCTGCGCCATCCAGTTGAGGTCGGGGTAATTAGGTGGTGAGTCGAGGGTTTAGTCATCCTCTAACCTAGCGTCTATTGTTGAACTGCGTAGTCTATGCGATTTCTCCCGCACATTGGCTCACAGCAGCGCACTCACCATATAAATTATTCACGGTGTCAGGATTCGAACCCGACCCGACCAGATCACCTCCACACCTTACCGTTGGGCAGGGATATCTCCCAGCGTGGCTGCTTTCCAGTCAGGCTGTGCTCTTGAGGAGGGAAATTTTATCCTTCTCGTTCAATCGCACACCAATTTCACCGCTAAATTGTCTCTCAAAGAACTAATGTAATATACCATACGAATGCCCGTTTGTCAACTAATTCCTTTCAAAACATTCTGGTACGGGAACCATAGCCCACACCTTCGGGCCGATAATAACTTTACGCGCCTGGTAGATAGGCTCCTCATCTTTGACCGTTACAAAAGTCCGATACTTATAAGGGTTGTAAGCGATCTCCTTCCACTCAAACATGGGAGTCCATGCGCGGGGGTCGTCGAGGTCGCCAATCTTTGTGTTGCGGCTCACAGGCACACCCCACTCTATACTCTCCAAGCCTTCGGCGTGTTCTTTAAGATAAGGAAGGTCATCCTCGTCCTCTGGATACCAAATGGCATTCTGAAGGTAGCCACGAATGACTGCGTGGACATTCTTGCGCCCCTCATCGCGCACACGTTGATTGCCCTTTGGGCCGACGGCAAAAGTAACAGGCGAATCGTCGCAGCCATCCATTACGACCTGAAGCGCGTGACCATCAACAAGGCCGTTCTTACGGACAGAGTAAACAGAGTCATCACGGAAATGAAGGTTGCGGTAGACCTCGCGGCGGAAAAGTTTCTTTGCTTCGTTTTTCGTAATCGACATGGTTTAATATAACACTAAAAAGGCCGTTTGTCAAGAGAAGAGTTACTCACCAAGCGTAAGTCAAGCAGGTTGGGCTTGACATGGTTCAGAAAAGCGGCTGCCGATTTTTGTGACCACTGCAAGAACAAATCGTACCCTCGATGTTTAAGGTGCTCTCCCGCACCACAGGTACTATTTTAAATGTGGCATGTTCCAAAATGGAACTAACCTCTCAGTTTCTATTATTATTCTTGTGCTGAAAATTTATATTCGCCCCGATTCAAAAGAAT
>Ga0209709_10000519_pt1 | contig 36905 bp, 19 predicted proteins | sample ArcticOcean_MG_C_2_FD_187435 | JGI IMG/M metagenome (GOLD analysis project Ga0209709, IMG submission 187435) | Marine microbial communities from western Arctic Ocean - ArcticOcean_MG_CB4_136 (SPAdes) (version 2) | ecosystem: Environmental > Aquatic > Marine > Oceanic | place: Arctic Ocean... | reverse complement strand
TAATTGACTATATGTTACTCCGGTAACATATGTATCTTCTGTGGTACTAAATCCTGTAACATTAAATGTACCTCCCGTAGTATTAGTGAATGAGGCAGTACCATTAGTGTAAGTACCTCCTGTAACTGTAATATCAGAACCATAAAATATTCTCCATCTGGCATTATTACGTGTCACACCACTTATACCTTCAATTGACGAATCTAACCACGCATCGATTAACGCAACACCTGCGGCATTTGGACTACCACTCGTTCCTCCAATAATACTCGTGGATGTGTCTGCAGATAATAATGCTCCTGACGCATGCGCATTACTCCAAAGTGTTTCATAATTAGGTATAGTATATTGATAGACAGTATCTGTTTCCTGAACATATACTAATTGACCTAATCTTCTTCTACCTGAAGAAATTAAATCATTATTTACCGTTACTTGATTAGATTGAATAGTCGGAAGATATCGTTCATAATATCGAATTGGTATAATATTTCGAGCATCTTCAATATCACCATTACCATAAATTGTATATTTAAGGTCATTTAAACTCCATACCTCAGTATATCCACCAATTAAACTACTACTAAAAGTTACTCCCTTAGGGTCATCTCTGACTAGAGATAAAGTACTTGGGATTAATTCGGTACTTAATGGATTTTGATATATGAAGCTCATTTAATTCTTTATATTTTTTTATATATAGGTTTAACCTCAACATATTCATTAGTCATAAACAACTACTGTTTTAGAAACTGTTTCATCATTACAATCACTTTGTAGACTAACTACAAGTATAGTATATTGGATACCAGTAGGGCTACTAGGTAAGGTTAAAACTACCCCCGCAATTATTTGGTCTCTTGTTTGTCCAGTCATTAATGCAGTAGTAGATGTTGACCCTGTGTATATATCAAAGGGACCTATGGCATTAGAACTTAAAGTTAATCTTATTATTACTTGCGACATATAGTTAATTCGTTTATTATATAAATACTACCCGATAGTAAAAATACATTCTTCTGATTACTTTTTTTTATCCGTTATGCCGGTGTCGTACCACAAGGGTCGAAATCCTCAATAAAGTTACCATTAGGGCAATCATTATACATTACTTCTTCAGTGGCTAACCCCATATCCTTTATTAATCTAACCCAAGTAATATCAGTATGACAAGAAGGAGTACCTATAGGATTACCGACACAATTTTGACTACCACCTGACCATATACATGCACAATCAAACGAAAAGTCAATAAACCCATCAGGAGAGTTGTTGGCAATATCCTGAGCTTGTTGTGATGTTATTGTTAAGGTATAATACCTGTCCTGTGCGGTAGCTCCAGGATAACTAGGGTAGTTAGGTGGATAACTTCCACCATTAATTAGACCGTCATATAGTCCTCCATTATTATTTAAGTTAACCTGACCAAACGACACATTATTTGCTAAGATATCAAACACCGCTCTACTACATGAATGACCATCATAGCAAGGAGCTCCGTTTAATCCATTTCGATTATATTCAACAACAAATGTCAGAGATTCAATACAAGTGGCTAAAGGCTCTCTTGTTGGTGTTGGTGTTGGTGTTAGTGTTGGTGTTGGTTCAGGTGTTGGTGTTGGTTCAGGTGTTGGAGTTGGGGTTGGGGTTGGAATATCAATACAACAGATATCTAAATCTATTCTAGTACTTAACCTAAAATAAACATCTCGTAACTCATCACAATCAGAAATAAGGATAATTTGATTATTATCAATATCTAAAGTAAAATCGTTAATTTCCGGTATCGTTAATAATATCTGATTAACTGAATTTAACCAATCTTGTGCTGAAGGGTAATCAGATAAAGTAGTTCCAGTATAAAATGATTGGTCAATATGATAAGTTGGGATAGTACCTCCCGATAAGTCAATAATCGTATAAAAAACCGCACTATTTAAAGTACAGTTCATATGTCCAACTATTAAATCGAGATAGGCCTCATTTACCATTGAACCAAAATCTCTAACATCCCCAACTGTGGTTATAAAATCGTTTTCACAAATCTTAGTCAACTCATAACAAGACACCGTTTGATTAGTACAATTTAATGTAATATTACTATATTGTGTACATGAATTAGCATCAGTAACTGTTGCAGTATATGTACCTCCAGATAATCCTAAAACGGTAAGACCTGACTGACCTGAAGGCACATTACTTGACCAAGTAATAACAAAAGGAGCAATACCATCAAATATGTTAATCGTTGCGGTTCCATTATTTCCTGAAACACATTCAGTCTTAGTTAATCCAAAATTAACCCCACTTGACTGAATAACCGAAAATGAAGTAGTAACCATACAGTTTCCATTATCATTAACGTCAAGTTGATAATATCCTGGAGATAAATTATTAACCGTAATAGTATTTTGGGCTAAATCAGTTTGTTGATATACAACTTGACCATTATTAACATCTGTTAAAACATAATCAAATGGGTAGGCTAGAACTTGTGAACCTATATTAACCGTTGCCACAACATATCCGTTATTTTCACCACAAGTACCACTATAAACCGTAGTACTTACAGTAAACTTCTCAACATTATTTATAACTTTTTGAACGGTATATTCACAGTTACCACCACTTTGAATACTAACGGTATATGTATCCGATACTAAGTTACTAAAAGTGTGTGATTGTGAGCTATTCGTTACCGATTGTGATGAACCACCACTATCAGTAATACTATAAGTAACCATTCCTTGTAATGCAGTAATATCTAATGAGATAGACCCATTATTATTACAACTCGAATTTATAGTATTAACACTTACAACTGTAAATCCAGCGGTAGAAATAACCGTACCATATGTAGTTAGACTACAACCACCAGCATCTGTCACTATCATCGAATGCTCACCTGAACATAATCCGGTTAATATATAAGTTAAATTATTTGAACTTAAAACTTGACCGTTACTACCTTGATATGTATACGGTGAAGTACCTCCGGAAATTGTAACACTCATGTTACCATTACATGTAAAACAATCTGCGGGTGTCGGTATATTACTAACTACCCCTAATGGATTAGCTAAACCAATAATGAAAGGATTAAGGGTACTACAATCATTACTATCGGTAGCAGTAACACTCCAATTACCTTGAGTTAGTCCTGTTGCGGTACTGTTTGTTTGACCATCAGACCATAAATATGTATATGGTGGTGTACCACCAGTGATATTAATTACTGTAGCACTTCCAAATCCTGAACCACATGGAGAATCAGGAAAAGTATCTATAAGGTATGTGACTGGCGTACTTGGAACAACAACCACATTATTTGTCTGTGCGGTTGAACCACCAAAATCGGTAACCACTACCCAATACGTACCAGGAACTAATGAAGTAAACTGATAAGTTGATAATGAACTATTATTACCTGTAATTAAACCGGCAACAGTATTATATAAATCAAACTGATATGGTGACGAAATAGAATTGCTTGTTACCGTAAGTTGTCCTGATGTTAAATCACCACATGTTGTACCTGAAAAACTTGTTATTTCAGCAGTAAAACATCCTTCAACATTAACGTTGATTATTATGGATTGATTAATACCACCTGAACTATCACTTAAACTAAAAACATAACTACCTTCAGAAACACCATTCCATATAAATGGACTGTAACCCGTTTGAGTAACTAGTAGAGGTGAGGTACTTGCCGATGTATTAACAATGGTATATGGTGAAGTACCATATAATGGATTTATTTCTATAATTCCAACACCCGTAACACAAGTACCTGTAACATTAAAAGTATATGCAAGTGGCCCTTCATCACAAATTGGAACACATTGATTACCACTAATAGTTATTCCTGAATACAGTTCAGAAATATCCACACATACAGGCGTATATGATTCTACACCCTCTTGAAATATACCACAGCAATCAATATACCTATAAGCTCCATTGGTGATTCCTGAAAAACATCCCGTACTCTCACAAATAGTACAGTCAACATACGGACCCATCTGATTGGTTGGAGTTATAACGGTCTCTGATGTTGCAATACTTACTTGGTCAACGGTATAACAGTCTCCACTTAGATTATAAACCTCGTTAACTTGTCGACTTCCTGGTGTAACATAAAGCACATTTAATGGTATGTTTATATTAAATAAGAAGTTATTTAATGATGTAGTAACCACCGCTTCAGTATAATCATTAACGGTTGGGTCAACAAAAAATCCAAAATGTTTAAGACCTGCACCGTTTTGATATGTACTAGGTAAAGATTGATAAGCGGTGGTACCTGTAAGTCCTGAGTATACATTAGTTATGGTAAGTGCACTTAAATTTAAAAGTTGTGGACCAACTATTGTTATATTATCCCCATATTTAGTTAAAAAATTAGAGGAAGAAATAGTCTCACCTTCAATACTTGCCACCGAGTGTTGTATAAAATTAGCCGTACCCCCATAACTTTTATTGGCAACAGGGTAGACTAATCCATTTATTGTACCACCACTTTGTCGTATCTCATCCCAAACACCTATATAAGACTCATAGTCATATTGAAATCTATCAGTATATTCTAATATTGCGGAATTAGTCCATTGAGTACCATATAATTCAAAAGGAAGAGTATAAAGTGACGTAGTAGCGTTAGCTGCACCATGATATAACCCAACCTCCCCATCTGATTCATTAATTATAGTAATTACAATATAGTTTGTTTCCTCACCTGAAAAAGTACCCGGTCCAGATGTTGATGAAAAATCTAAATCATTATGGTTAAAAGGTACCCCTTGACTTCTTGTATCATTTGTCCCATAACTACCATTTAATGTATAACCTCGATTAATCCTTCTATACGTTGCATTCGCCTGATTTTCGTCATTAAACTCAATACTATTAGGTACACATAACGTTAGATTTGATGATTTACACCATTGACTGTCATATATCGAATTATTTACAGCACTATTAAATTCTGTGATATTTGTTGTACCACCATCGACCGTACCTCCAGTAAGTGAACCTAAATATGGGTAAACTGACCACCATAACCAATTCTCACCATTATTACTATTGTCTCCAATAATTCCCTCATATAAATTATTAGCTAATAAATCACCATTAATTACTTTAGTATTGTACCATGAACGAATAGATTCAGACGCCACTGAAACACTCGTTTCAGTTAAAGAAGTTCCATCATAAAAGACAAACACTTTTTGACTTTGGCTATTAATATTACAACTATTTAATTTATCCGCAAGTACGGTACTTCTACTAGGGGAACATAATACATCACTACAACCGTAACCAATAAAGGTTGAAGTACTATTTTGAGGGTAATTAACTATATCGATAAATGTTACATTAGAAGTAATAAGAGTGTAACATCCATCATCCATTCCTGTAACATTCTCTATTAAGTAAACCTGCCCAATTGTTGGTACATTAAAATCTTGCTCGTAGTCGAATCGATTAAACCTATAAACATCACCTCCAGTACAGGCTGAAAAATAATAATAAGTATCTAATGGATTCTGCACGTTAACACAATCAGAACAACCACTATATACATTAGTAATTACGTAAGTAGGGGAAGTATTATTAATTTGAACCATATCACCTACTCCTCCTCCAAAACATAATCCATTGGCTTGTATATAATACGCTCCAATATCACCAGACCCATCAGGACTACCCCAATTAATGGTATTGGCGCTAACTATAATACCCTGTCCAATAGCATCGACACCTTCACAGGTAGTCTTAGCGCTAAATGTATATGTATTAAAATAAGGGTTAGTACTTTCACATGTCGAACAGTCAGAATATATTGTATCAATAATATTAGATAATGAAGATAAATCACCTAATGAAGTGTTACCACTATATGGTGTTTGTGCATTATTTAATCTTAAACAAGGTCCTCCATAAATTGATGAATACGACTTCGTTCTATCGACCATATCACCACTATATATCACATCGTTTACTGACGTAAATGGATTACCGTCACAATCATCAGATGCCGATACCCAACCATCATATAAACCATTAAAATAAGTTCTAGCCGTAGTTGCAGAATAAGGGATTAAAGTATTAACACCTCCGACTATAGATGAGGTAATCGATGTTGCGATTGCGAAATTGTACTGAGTAACACCTGAGTTAGTAATATGTGTATAATCATCTTGACTAACCAAAGAAACAAAATCATACCTATTAGTATCTGAACCAATGACCTTTGAAGTATCATTGAATGTAGATGCACTGTAAAAATTTGTAGAATATCTTGGCGAATTAAATGGTGTAACCCCTTTAATTTGAATATAGTTTTGAGCGAAAATGGTTACATCAATACCAAAACTAAATCCGACATATACTGTTCGACCTGTAGTATCAAAACTCCACGGCTCATTAGATAACATTTCAGTATCAAATGATTGCGTAGTAGAACCTAAATCAGTAAGGGTCCATATACGTGACCTAAAGTTCCATGTGGAATTAGGATACGAACTTAAAAGACTTAAGGTAGAAGATTGAGTATTTCCTGCAGGAATAATCGTATCGTCCCATTTTAAAACTACGGTATCTCCAGTTATCGGCGATGAGATACTTGATGATTGCTCTAATTGAAAATATTTAATAGCCATTAATTACAATTAATTTGTATATTTACCCCAACATTAACCGTTAAAGTTTTATTTGTGAAATTATCATAACAATCAGTATTACTGACTGTTAAAATATTATCATTACTTATAGTATAATTCAATCCACTTTGATATAAATACGACAACTTATCATTCAATGCAGTTATCCACTGAATAGTTGTTGGAACATCCGATGAACCGTACCCCGTATAAAATAATTCTTGTACTAATATTGTCGAATCTAACCTAACATCAATATACCACTCACTTAATAGTGATGTCTGCACACAGTCAGTAATAGTATAACCTGATTTTACAACACATTGATTAATACTATTATTTAATATTCCTGGCATTTCTGTATTAGTAATATCTACATCACAAGTCAATGTTTGGTCAATACAGTCATTTAAAAATAATTCACCGTGATACATACATGGAACACAAGGAACAAGAATGATGTCACATCCTCTTTGTCTTCTCCAAACGTGTTTTTGTCTTTGTAGTACATTATTAACCATCTTTTGACCACCCATCCATATTGTCGATGCAGGTATCATTTGCTCAACTAATTGTGTCCAATAATCTCCAATACCTAAAGTGAAATCAATCATTTTTTGGTAGGTATACTGATTAGATGGTATATTTACTGCTGATGCAGATTGTAGATATTTCCAATATATCGATTGTAGTGTAGGGTAACTATTCGCGGCCCCATCACTTATCGTCTGACGATTCCTAACATTAATTAATGTAGTATAAAAAGTCTGGGCGAATTCAAAGAAAGTCCTTTCCTTAGGTAATGGATTTATAATTGTCCAATCTTTACCATTCGGAGATGGATAAGGCGATGTCAAACCACTCGAAGGAAAAGGATAGTCATATCTTCGAGACATTCTCCAAATATCGTATGTAATACCTTGAGCCATATTAAGATATAATTCAATATTTTTAGCATTTAAGACTAACTTTTCATCAAACACCTTATAATATGCGTTATATGCCCCATCTCGGTTTCTTCTTAGTCCCGTTTCTGTATCATCCCATGATTTATTATTATCAATAGTCTTTGTCAAACCAAAACCTAAATTCATATAAGGAAAGTCTCTGAATCTGTCAAAATATTTTTGACCGTAAGTAAAAGTCTCTAAAGTAGTTTGGACATCAGGATTAGAGCCCGTAAATGTAGAGTTAGAAATATCTAATTTTTCAATCGCTCTGTGGTCAGGTGTTTGTATATACCAACCGGAACCCTTTTCAAAAAAGAATTCATTATTAGTTATCGGACGTTTTGGATACCCGTTTACATCCATAGGATAATCCCCTCTAACGGCATTGGTTAATGACACATAAGTTGAGGTGGTAAATCCAGTGTATGTAGTTCCTTGAATATTGTAAATTACTGAAGGGTCTAACGCGGGTACATTATCCACTTTAGTACCTCCGGATATTTTTAAAAATTCTCCTTCGAACCTATCAACATTAATTGGTCCATCAGCAATATAAACAGTCTCATTAAACTCAATTAAATCTTTAGGTGCTCCAACCATTCTTAGTATTGCCTCAATTGAATGTCGAGTACCTTTAGACTTAAATAGGTAAGATGAATTTAAAATTAAATTTCGATAATATTGATAATTTAACTCATTAGGCGTTAGGTTATTTTGAAATCCGGAGAATATTGATTTATCTTCGGACCCAAAAATTGAGGTTAGAAAATTCTCATTAGTTATAGGAGAAATATTAGTGTCCCATCCTAACGTCTGAGCTAAATTCTGTAATAATGCGGACGGTATATCATTCTGTGGGGTGTAGTGGACAGAATTCATGAATGATAATGCATCTATAAATTTCTTAGACTCATCAAAACTTCTACCATAAATCTGTAATACCTTTTCAACTTTATTATCTCCAGTATCAAAGTCTTTAAATGCACCAGTAGTTAAGAACCTAACAATTAAATCGGTCTTATATCTATCCAATACCTCCGCTATTTGACTAACTTCTTTTAGATATCTATCAAAATTTTCAGTAATGATATCTAAGTTCCACACACCATTTTTAGGCCAAGTAACCTTTTTCTTAGATTTAATAAATTGACCCCTGTCATTTTCCTCAACTAAATCGAATGACGCAGTATATGCTGGACTACTAAAACGGTTCAGTAAAAAATCCTCTACTTCATCGAAAGGTTCTTTAAATGCAAATGCAGTATTAAACGAACTTGGTCTTAGAATTAATGTATTAGTAGTACTACTAACCCCACTAAACGGATTACCTTGGACACTTACCGTTATAGTTCCAGCTGAAAGACTTGTAGTTGGGGTGAAATTAACTAATGGATATTCAATTTCCATATTATTAACGTATAACGCATATTTGTTATATGTCGTAGTCAAATCCCTTAAAGGGCTAGTTGGGTATGGTCTTAAAATTAAATTACGTGGAGCATTGACCGAATAGTCAATTTCAAAAGGATTAATAAATCTAGTAACGTCCATTGTAAATGTCGTTATTTGTTCAGTAACATTAAAAGTTATATTACTGGCAGTATTAGCCGATGAATAATCTTTTATTAAGACTTTATTTACCTCTATTGATGCGGGGAAAAAATTAATTATCTTTGTAATTGACGCAGATAATCTTTTTTGTAATGAACCATAAAGAGCGTAATTAGTTACCTGACTAATATCGTAATTAGGATATACCCCGTAATTTTTAATCGCTATAGCCTTAGACTCTTCAATACTGGTTACATCAATATCAGATAAAGAGATTGGACTTGAGAATACTCCCGTATCAAATGTTCTATTAACTTTTTCAACAATATTTGTACTAAACTCAAAGTTACCTTGAGTTAATCCCCCACCATCTACTACTTGAAGCCCAACTAAGTTAGGTGAGAATGATTCATCAGCACTTGGTGGCGATGCAGGATAAAAGTATTTTTTATTGCTAGCCATTATTAGTTAATTATGTTATTGAAATTTTTACTGAAATCAATATTATCGTCTCTATCTTGACGAACCTCATAAAGTAAATTATTAAATTCATCACGGATTTCGTATAAGTTGTATTGCTTATAAATATTAAGACTACTATCATATAAGGTATAGATACCATCTTCCATACTTTTCGTTTGATTACCGTAAAGTGCAATTGCCAATGTGTCTATATCATGTTCCGCTAATTCAACATCGACACTAATAGGGTTAAAAAAAGTATTAGTCATTACAATTTTCTGATTTGGTTGACCAATAAATGGTGTGGCGTTTGCTTTATTAGACGGAGCACTCGAAGGTGAAACCGTACAAAAAATTAAATCACTACCACTCTCAACATATCGATATCTAATTGATTTTTGTGAACTATTAGTTAAATTTGTAACTACAGGTTCACAATAGAAAGAAGATGTAACTACTCTATAAAAATTAGGTATTTTAGTACCATCACTATTTAAATATTCAATACGATAACCAACAAGACCCTGATTAATAAATCTATTTCTATATTGTTCAGGAACACCATTTAAATCTACAATAATACCCTTAACGTTAGGTAGCGATGAAAGTACCCCACAATCAGTTATTGTCGTCCTTATTTCTACAGGTCTTATATATAGGGTATATATTCCAATTTTATTAAACTCCTCCGCAGGTAGTTTTAAATTGTATAATCCACCTAATATTTCCACATCGGAGTTTCCTCCTGTGGTTGAACTATGAAAATATGGTGTTAACACATCTGCGGCGTTCAATTTTGTTAATACAAAGTTCGTTGTAACGTCTCTTGAAGGAGTATAATTTAAGATAATCTCCACATCTTCGGGAGACATATCTGCGGGTCTCACTGTTCCGTATGTTCCTAATGCCATTTTATTTATTCATTATTTTTGTTTATTTTATAGTAACCATAACCGTATGATTCCATATCACCTAAGTTATCTATCTCCCCAAGTCTCTGTAATGATTCAAATCCAGATAACTTACCTCTTTCAATAAATATTTCAGATTGTATTTCCGGCGAGTCAACTACATTAATTAATACTTCTTGTTTAGTAATTGCTAATTCCACTAGGTCATTACTAGTTAATCCTGAAGAATTAGTTATACATAATGTCGTTCCATCAGGATAATCATAGTAGTTAACATTATTAATAGTATAAGACGTATACCCACTTGTTATTTCATTAACAATACCAAACGGTACACCTCCTTTTATTACTGTCGTAGTAACATCGTATTGTGTAGTTCCATATAATTTAAGTTCAGATAATCGAGATGAACAATATCCACTTAAAATAAAAGGTACAGTCGTAAAATTATTGGAGGTCTGTGACTGTACAGTATTAGAACTATCTCCGGTAAATATATAATTATAATCTATAGGTATTCCTGACCAACTACCTCCCTGTGGGGTAAAAGTTATATTACCTGAAGGATTATTGATAGTTACTCCTGTAGTTGGTACGTAGACTCTTTTCTCAATTTTTGTCTGACCCCATGGATTATTTTGAGTTAGAGTTATAGTATAGTCTGTGGTTAAATTTGGATAAGTATGTGATATGTATTGTGGCGAATTAGATGTTAATGGTTCTATATTACCATCACCCCAATTAACACTATAATCGGCTAAAGTTAAAAACCCCTTATATTGGTCAGAGGTATTAAATAACCTAATAATATTCTGATTACTTGGGTCTCCTGACGTGACAAAATTAGTGACAACTTCTTTTTGTAACATAAACCCATCAAATGGGGTATAAAACCCATAATTTTCATATGTTTGCCTAAAAACTAATGGGATAGTTAATCCTGTAAGTAAACTACTACCATCTGTCCCACCACTCAATATTTGAGTCATTCCAGTATAAACACCAAAAGTATTACCACTAAAATATTCAGTAATTACATCTCCTTTAATCGATTCAGGAGATATTTTTATATAATATTTTTCTTCCATTATTGTGGATTAACGTATTCATACCATTTTATACTATCAGATAATGTACCAACTCTACTGCCTAACCCATATTCTTGGAAGACTTCATATTCATAACTATCAACATCTAGGTTAACTTTATAGTAAAAGTACTCTGATTTATTAAATTTAAATTTTTCTGAAAGTCCCGATTGAGGCCTATTCATCATTTTAACAAATTGACCCGTTTTAGCGTTAAAAAACTTTGCAGACATATAAAAGGTATTTAACTTAATATACTCACGACTCTTTAACCAATATATAAAATACCCTTCCTTATCGCCAACATAATCTAAATCAAACACCGGAGTTCTTATATCTACTATCTGTGGCACATTAGGAGTACCGATTTGTATCGGGACCTTTCTACCCTGTTGTGTTGGGATAATAATCGTAAAATAAGCTTTTTGGTTTTCAACTTCGGTAGTGTCATAAAAATCTAATTTAAAGAAACTTCTTCTATATGAATTAGCGTAAAAATATAACTCTTTATCTGTAAAAGTTATACCGCTATAATTATCGTAAACTATTGGGTCAACATACGCATAACTTGAAACCCATCGAGTAATATCTGATGGATTCGTGCTAAGAATATTCATAGTTCGATTAAAGAATGAAAAGTCGTAGGTAGTACTATACTTAGTATCTCCAGTTATATTGACCCATGACTTATGAGAGTACCTTGTCGTTTCAAAATCTTCAATAGGATTAATAATTTCTGTTAAAACATCCTCTTCATATTGTTGTATTAAATCTTCCCTACCAACATTATCAAAATTAATTTCAAGTGGTAGGTTAATCTGCGTGTCCTTATTATTAACAGTAAATCTAAATTTATTCACAATTATCGATTATTGGTTGATAGATTATGTCATTAAAGACGTTATTATTTTTCATAAGAGGTGTCTGTAAAAATAGTAGGTTACTAAATGGATAATGTTCTCCATTTAGAAATGGATGATTAACACCATTACCGTCAGTATCAATATACCCATATGAATAGATATCTCTCCATCTCCATTGTCCTTCAAAATTTGAAAAGAAAGAGTATCCAGGCACCTCACTTACCGAGTCTCTATCCCCCGTTTCAATATAATCCGAATACACTCTTAACTTAATAGATGTATGTGGATTATATGTATATCCATCAGGTAAATTAACATCACCACTAGTATTTATCACTGAAGGATTGAAACTATATTTATGAGACATTTTAGATAAAATAGTTTCTTTTTGGTCAAACTTATTCCACTCACAAATATCACCTTTAAGTTCAGTCCCTAATGGTAAATCCTTATTATACCAAAATCGAATATTAAGTCCGTTATCTCCTATTTTATCATAAAAACCTAAAGTAATATTATCTTTATTATTTAAATTCGATTTATTCCACCAAGTGTCTACGGCACTTTTCCTAAAATTAAAGTCCCAACCCACTTCTAATCCTTTATTCGATACTTGTACTGACGGACTATTAAAATACCCGATATATCCCTTATTGATTATAGTAACAAATAGTTCAGTGATTGGTCGATTTAAATTATCCATTAAACCTATAACATCAATATCCTTATCAAATGAGAACCCAAAAGACCCTCTACCATCTTTAACTGATATCTTTGTTACCTGATTCGGAGTTAATGCCGAATACTCTAATTTTTTTTTCGTAGGGAAGTTATTTCTTTCAAAGGCTAATCTATGTAAATCAACATTTTCGACATTAGTTAATGTTTTATGTTTCCTCACATAATATTCAGATGTTGTTTCTCCCGTATTATTCGGGTCAATAACTCTTTTTAATGTACCCATAGCTCCATTACCAATAGTCGCACCAGTTAAACCATAATTATATACATTCAAAATCGTATCATCATTACCGTAAGCTTGATTACCAACGCTATACACTTCTAAGATATTCTTACCATTAATTGGAGTTTGTAAGTAGATAGAGTCACCTTGATTTATATTGTGTTTAAATCCACAATAAAAACTAATCATTTTTTTACCATTCACTACTCTATTCGTTACACTATAAGGTATTCCATCAGAAACCTTAAATCCAACACTATTAGTTCCGTCCTCCTCAGTATATACCATCATTTGGTCGTAATCATTACTATGAGGGTAAGTTAGATACGTTGACCAATTATATGTCGAAGCACTTCTACTCTCATAGACAATATGATTCGGAACTCCTGTAGTCCTAAAAAAATTAAACTCATCGTAAGGTGGATATCCTGTCCAAACGGCATTTGTGGTAACTCCTCCAGCATTTATTATCGTTTGAAGTGGGTTTATGAGATATAGTTCATTCTCAAAAGGGGCATAATTTGAACACCTACCCGAAACACTGTTATCAAATAAATTAACTATTTTTCCAGCTATTCTGAATTTCGTAGAAATTTGTCGTTCATGGTCAAATCTTTCTTCAAGATTTAATAGAACCGTCCTGTCCCCTTCAATCTTTTCTTTTTTAGTACTCTCAATAGGTAACTGTATAAATAAATCAGTATCCGCCGCTCCTGCGAATCGGTTAGAACCCCTAACTATTCTAATAGTCTCATTATTTTTTTGATTACTCATTAGAAGGTATCGTTAAAAATCTCTCGAAGAAATATTTCTTTGGTTATAAACCTGTTTATAGCACTTTTACCTCTACCCAATCCAAAATAGAATTGGAACGGTGAACCAACTCTATACCTACCTGGAGTCGGTGTTGAACCTGCTTGGTTGGTTATTTCAACACCACTAGAATTCGCATTATAAAGATATCCTGTACTTTTATCTAGAACATCAGATTTAGGATACTCATTAGCCCCATTAAAGTTTGAGTCCTGATATAAATCACTTCCACATGTGTCGGTTATCCATTTATTTTGTTGGGTACCAAATAATGGTGTAGGTCCACCATTTTGTGTTTCCCATGTATAGTATGGTATTTCTTGAGTTCCAGGATAATTAAATTGACTAGTGATTAATGGTGTTTCAGAGAAGGTTAATTCTCCAGGACCAAGTATTCTTCTGTTTTCAGTATCTCCAGTAAACCAAACACCAAACATACCATTACAAACAGTAACACTATCCGCATAATTTCCTGATAGATATGGTAATACTCCAAATTCAGTATTAATCGATATCATTTGAGCGTAATCACCATCAACACGGGAATCAAAGAATCCAGTAGCGGAATCAAGCAAACCTGTTAATCCATCTTCTTGTCGGGAAAATAATGATTGAATCGAAGCATCACTATTTCCTAAAATGTTTTCAAGGAAACTAGCATCAACTAATCGGGATATTATAAATAAGTTTAATAGTCCTGAAGTATCTTGATAAGAGGTACTTGTTACCTTATCTATAATATATCCTTGAAATTCAGGTGTTAAAAGTATCTCTTTTAAAAAATCGGTTTTAGGTCCTAGGTCCATAATTGTGGTAGGTTGCCATAATTGACCATCGTTACTTCCGATATGTGGAATACCACTTCCAGTTATTTGTGGTATAAATTCCCCATTATAAAATGGTGTCGACCTGTAATAAAAAGAGTTAGAGTCAGTATTAAAATACATCGGACCCCTATGTTCTCTATCTCCAAAGAATAATCCAGCGTTAGATTGATTAGGGTCTCCACAATATTTATATCTTTTTAGTTGATTCTCTCCATCAAAGAATGACTTTTTTTGGAATGATGGCATATATAGTGTCCCGTTTATCCAATTATTTTGAAACATATGTCCAACAACACCCTTACAAGCCCCAAACATAAACCTAAATCTAGTCCTCCACTCGAAGAAATATTTCACATCCTGAAATATAGATAAAATAAATGGTTTAGAAACAAACACATAACAACCACCTATTGTTCTATCATCATTTTCACAAGGAGTTGAAACTCCAAAATCAGTGCAGGAACCACTATAACAGTCAAGTACCTTTAACCCTTGACAACTAAAACTCTCTAAAACTCCATCACTGAAAATAGAGGTGCTAGTGTCTCCTGTCATATCCTGTTGATTACCTGAATTATCAGTAGAACCTACGGGAGGAGCTGACGGTATTAAAATAGATTCACCTAAATCACTAATTTTAAATAATGAAAATCGACTATTAAGATGTAAAGGAAAATCTTGATAGTTTTGTGTTGTACCTGAACCTTGTTCTCTATTTGAAGATGTTGGTAATCTATCTGACCTAACAATTAATTTACTGGAATCAGACATATTAACCATAGGTGGAGTGGAACTACCAAACCAATATGATGGAGCAATAGTATAAACCATATCTATTGTAGTATCTAGTAATACATCAGGTTCTTTATTAGTCCATTGATATGAAGCCCCGTCTATTCTTCCTTGACCTTCATCCAAACCATTATCCGTACTTATCGACATTGTCTTAGGTAAAGTACTAGCGAAAGGCGGTCCGAGAGTATCGACAGTAACCCCATCAGGACTACCAAAATTACTTAAGTCATTACCCCAACGATAGTCTATTGATGCATAATACGCCATACCACTACTCTCAAATGGTACAAAAGTATCGACATTTGGAGTAAATAAAAACGACTCACCATATAGTGCATTATTTAACTCATTAGTGGTATCATCAAAAGATGAGGTATTTGAATCAATTAAAAAGTGAGATGCCGGTGTATCCTCAGTTCCATTAGGAAAATCTAAATTCAATAATGAAACTCCTCCTAAACCTTGTATCGGTCGATTTAAATAATATCCACCTGAATCATTATTTTCAAACTTAAATAATGAGTCCCCATATGGGACCCCAAATAAACGTGATAAATCGTATGTAATTTTTTGTTTAGGTGAATATGGGTCAACTCCTCTAGTGAAAAAATAAACAATTAAATCGTCACCCTCATTATCATAGGAGTCTAAGGGGTTCCCTATTGGTTTAGTATTATTTGTCGCAGTACCACAATACCACTGACACGTTTTATTAATAAAGTAATTCCATAGAATAGACTCATTTTGTTGAGAAGTACCGTCAACAAAACTAAACTGTGTTCTCATTTCGGCTACGGTCATACTTCCTATAACTTGAAAATATTCTATACCTGATTTAAAACTATATGATTGATTATCAATAGTAGTATTTTCTAATTGTAAAGTAGTCGTTTGTTGATTCCCGTCACCATCTATATATGTAATAGATTTGTTTATAAACTCGGTATTGTTCCTCTCCACATCACCGGTTATTGAGTTATATCCGTAATCGTTAACGGGTAATGTATCATTATTTAAGTTTGGGTCGTTAATTAAATTAGAGTCGACAAATGACACTAGTTGTCCTGGCTCTAATATATATGAAGAATCCATAACTGTTATCATGGGCATATCCTCGAATTGGTTTGTTCCAGGAGATGGATTCGTAGATTCACCAAAGTCAGCATTACTATTCAGTATCTGAGTTCGCATACGATTAGGCATATCTGAATCGAAATACCTTGACCTCTGATTCATTAAATTTAATGATTGAGGTAATGTGACCGTATAAGTACTACGTAGTGTATCTGGAATATTTGCTGAGAATGGACTCTTTATCCAGTTAGATGGTGGAGTAGTCGAAGAGGGAGATGGAAGTAGGTCATTTAGTTCATATCCTGAAAATACATTACCAATATACGGTTCGTAACATTCATCGCAGTCGGAAGGAGTATCACAGTCAGCATCCACATACGAACTTATATTAGTAAAATCGGCTAAAACGATTTCATTAGCAATAAGAGTATCTATATCATCTTGAGCTTCTTGAATGGTTACACTGTCATCGGGAGGTAATGGACTACTGGTACATGAGCAAGCCTCACAATCCGGATATGTCATCATAGGTAATGTTAGATTCATAAAAGGATTATTATCTGGTAACGGGTCCATTGTCGATTTTTGACATTCACTTTTCTTAAGTTTATTACTGATAAACGCTAGAATTTGACATAACCTGAATATTATAACATTAGTAAGCCAAATAAGAAGATTAACTATTACCCTTAATAATGGATATATAAAAGCTAACACATGCATAAGTGGTATAATTGAAATTATCATCGGACTGACAATATCAATTACGATATTAAATAGGAAAAATATAAAATCAAAGTTTCTCTGACCATCATTCATCGGAAATCTGTTCGTTTCACTCATACAAGACTTATCAAGTATTTCCTTTATACCGTAATGAGAAGCCCTATTCATTCCAAATTTGAATCTATCAATATGGGCCGCAGTGGTATATACCTTATTATAACCAAATAAATAAAATGTATCTTCACACTTTATCGCGGCATCTTTATCGTAATAGTCATCCCAATCTAATGAAAAGGCATAAGATTTATTAAAATCTAAATCACCTAACTGACCTTCATCAGAAGGACTTGTACCTACCCAATGTTCTTTAATATTAGGGATTAAATAATTCGCTCTCATTATCGGAGCTTGAAGTCCCGCTTCATTTTGCCATTTAACTTTAAATCGATATTTTGCCTTTGTAGCTACACCGATTGTTGGGTCAAATGAGGTTACTCTCTCACCAAACTCATTAGTCGTAATGTACTCTAAATTCATTGGTAAATCGACTAACCATACACCATCACTATCAATAACATTACCACCTTCTTCCATTTTATACTCCTCAAGGACAGGGTCGCCATTAACATCTTCTTTAATGGTATGTCTAATAGCTAAAATTTGTCCAGGACCTGAAATAGTATCACATAAGTTACCCGTATCTTTCTTAGGTCGACATGAAGCCTTAATATAGTCAGTTTCATTTGACGAAAATATTGAACCCATAAATGAAGTATGTGGAGTTATATCAATTCCTTGGTCCCTTAAATCAAAATCCGCTCTTGTTATTCCTACATCACAAGACTCGTCTTGCCCCCAAAAAGAAGAAACATCAATATCCTTAACCTCCGTGATTATTTGTGGTAATGAATTTAAGTTTTCTGAAGACTTAAATAATTGACCGTTAAATTGAGACGCAACCCCTAAACCCATTCTTACTAAATCTGAAGGTCTTAATGAAAACTCCCCCATATTAGATAAATCTAAGTCCATTACTAATTTTTGACTACCTAAAGGAACTCCCACAATCATAAAATCTCCTGAATCGTTTGTCCTTACCGAGTATTTGTAGTATTTTTCATAAACCTGTAAAACTTCTTTACGAGTTAAAACATCATTAACTGTTGGAAATGTACCTGTTGCAGTATGTCCGTAATATTCATTAGTATAAGGTAGTAAATTATATCGATACCCATCCTCATTTTTAGTTGTAGGACTTTTATAAGGATATAATGTAGAAATAATCGGATTATTTTCATCTACCTCGTCTATAGGTATGAATATAGAAATATGTGCGTTTGGGATACCTAATCCACCGTTAGATATTACTCTACCAACAACTACTCCGTAGTCGGCACAGAATTGAGTATATAGGTCCTCTTGTCTTAACTTTAAGGATAATATCTCCAAGAAATCGAAATCCTGGTCAATATTAATGTTGATATCTCTATCGACACCAGGCTCCGTTCTAATTCTGATTGATTTTGGCATAATGAGTTTTTAAGATAAATAGTTATTTATCCTAATTTTAATTTGATTTTATTAAAAGTATATGGATAGAATTAAGAGAAGTCGACATTTTTAAGCGACTTAGCTCTTACCTTAATGTCATTATCAGGGAATCTGATTTGATACACTTGGTTTGGTTGAGCAAAAATAGTATCGTCAATTAACTGAATTTGCTTAGTATCTGTATTTGAATATCTTTGAGAAGTTTGAGAATTTGAGTATCTTCCTCCAACTTTATTGAAGACTTTTAAGTCAGCTAAGGATATCACACCAGGAATATCTTGAACTATTCTTCTAACATCAGACACATTAACATTAGAACCTAATTGTTGTTTTTGTGGGGAAAAATAACTATCGATTGAATTTATAATATTAGTAATTATCTGACCCTGATTTTGTGTGGAGTCCATAACCACTGAAAGTTCAAATTCTAAATCCACAACATTTGCAGTAGTTATTGAAATATAATCATTAATCATTCTATAATGTGATAAATAATTTGCGATATTTTGTTTTAATGTATTTGAAACGGATTCGGTTAATTTACCCTGAGTATCGTATGATAGAATTTCAATTTTAATCTTATTATCTTCTTCAGTAATCGATGCCTTAGCAGGTGCCCCGTATCTACTCGGCATTGTTCTAACTAAAGAGTTATAATCACTAACGGTGACCGCTCTTTTTTGTGATGAAAAATTAAAAGATACCATATTTCTAACTTCTTCAGTTGTAGGTAAATCACCACCACCAATCGCGGCAGTAATATTAGTAGACCTTAAACTTTCAATAACATTTTGATTAATAATATTCGATGGCCCATTAACATCAAAGTATGTAGTACCAAATTGGGTTATAACATCAACTCCAACATTCGAAGATTTACCACCACCTATTCTATATTGTACAAATAAGGTTGTGTTCGCCTTTACGGTTAAACCTAACCCTATATTATTTTGATAATCCTGTATTCTTAAAGGAATACCTGTTTTTGTAAATTCTTGTAGTTGTTCTTCGGGTGTCGTAGTACCACCACCAAAATTAACCTTACAATAACCTTCAGGAGTATATTCCGAAACAAATCTATTTTCTGTTTCAATATATTTACCTACTTTAATCCCTGGTTGGTCCGCAGGTTTTGTCGGGTCTTCAACAAATATTTTAGACTCCGCTAGTGCGTCTACTTCATACCACTTACTTTTTGAATTAATAAATTCATCGTATGTTGGAGGTGATTGATAGCTGACACCATCTTTTTGTATTATTGAAGTTATACTTATAACATTTTTTTCAGGTAAGAAAAATTCGAAGAAAGGTTTAACATCATTATTATTAATAACCTTCTTAAATGTCTTAGTTAACCCATTAACGACCACCTCTCGTTTGGTCATAGTATAATTAACAAGTCTATTATTCGAATCAAAATTTGGTATCTTAGTACGATTAGGATATCCCTCACTATTATACTGTGAACTAAATTCAATATCGTTAGAATTTTCAAAAACCTGACCCGCACCAATAAATTGTGAGCCGGCTCTCATAGTTCCTAAATATCTCTCATCTTCTTGGTCACCCAAGGCAGGAACGGTAATCGATACGTCAACTAAAGCGATTGATGGTCGGTTTCCCGGTATCTTTAATCCATATGTTCTCGCTATATTATATATTGACGACTTTTGTTGTGCATATTGTAATACAGTCTCTTGAATACTACGGTCCATGTGATAATGTAAGTTATCACCTATAGCGGCATTTAAGTCCATAAACACCGAATAAATCGATGCGTCATTAAAATTACCAATTAAATCAGGGTAATACTGCTGAGTATAATTTACCAGTTCCTGTCTTAAGGACTGAAAATCTCTGTCTGTGTAGGATATTTTACGATTAGCCATATACTATTAAATATTAATGATAACAAAATCTTTAGATGAAAACGTACCATTAGCGATAGAATAGTCAATTCTTAACTTTGCAGTGTACTCTTCTGTACCTTGTCCTGCAACTCTATAGATTTCACCTTCTAATTCATCATAATTTATTTCACCAGGTAATGGTTCGGATTCAAGATACGGTTTTATCGTGATATCATTGATTTGTAGATTAGGAATAAACTTATCCACGGCTTGTCTAACATCTGCCTTAATAGCATCGAAGGTAGGTCCATCCATCGGTTCGAATATAAATTCATATATACGAGTCCCAAAATCAGGTAAAAAATACCTACTACCTTTTCTTGTTAATATTAAATGTAACAAGTCCGTCCTTATCTCTTCATCAGGAGATTGAGTTAATCTTAAGTAGTTTCCTCGTAAACTATCCCTAAAAGGAAAAAATACTCCGTATGTTTTACTATCTGCCATATCACATAAATATAAACACAGATTATTTTATCTAAATATAAAATGAAAAAGGTCAGACGTATCTGACCTTTTCTTATGTTTTAATCAATTTTTTATTGTTTAACCCTCACACGCGACACATTGTAGGTCATTTAAGTTAAGTTTTTTTCTAGCAAACGCTTGTGCCGAATTCATAGAGTGTTGGTAATAAAGGGTTTTAACCCCTAATTTCCATGCATCGATATGTAACTTATTTACATCTTTAGTCGGCATTCCAGGAGATACCATCAAATTCAGTGATTGTGATTGGTCAATATAATCTTGTCTTACCGCAGCTTGGTTGATAATTGACGACTGGTTAATCTCAGCAAATGTTCTAAAAACATCTCTTTGTATATCACTTAAAAAGTCTAAGTGTTGTACTGAACCATCATGCTTCTTAATGGTATTCCACACCGCTTTAGTGTCTTTACCTAATTCAACTAATAATTGTTTAAGAACGGGATTTTTAATAGTAACCTTTGATTTCGCAACATCTTTAACATAATAGTTTGACCATATTGGTTCAATAGATTGAGATACTTGACCTAAAATAAATGCTGATGAAGTTGTTGGTGCTATGGCATTTAATGTAACATTTCTTCGACCATAACCTTTTAGATATTCAGGTTCTCCGAATAACACGGCAAGTTCCTCCGATGCTTGATATGATTTTTCTTTAATACATTTAAAAACCTCAACATTTAATTTAGCACTTTCTTTAGTATCGAACGGTAAATTCTTAGATTGTAATAATGAATGCCACCCTAATACTCCTAAACCTAATGCTCTTTGTCTTTTAGCAAAGTTATAAGCCTTTTCCATATATAAGAAAGCTAATTTACCTTCTCTCGTACCGTTATTCCTTAGTTCCTCTAATTTACTACAGTATTCGGTAACAATCGCATCTAAGAAATAAACCATTGTTTGAACCGCATCCGTATCTTTCCACTCGTCATAATGTAGAACATTCATAGAAGATAATACACATACAAATGATTCGTCATCTGAATTATGTAATGCAATTTCAGAACATAGGTTTGAATTATAAATCTTAGCACCTTTATCTTGGTAAACATTAGGTGAATTATTATTCATAGTATCAGTAAACATAACATACGGATAACCCATTTCACCTCGTCTTTGAATAACTTTAGCCCATATTTTTCTTTTGTCATCGTCACCCGCAATCATTTCTTCCATAAACTTATCAGTTACAGTAACCGCATGTGTTAAGTCTTGAATAGGGAATCCTTCAGTACCAATTTCAAGAAATTCCATAATGTCTGGATGTTCAACAGGTAAATAAGGTGAAAACCTACCTCTACGAGTTGCTCCTTGAGATATATTGTCAACAACACTCTGGAATAGATTCATAAAGTGTACCGCTCCAGGAGCATGTCCATTGTCTGTAATACCAGCTCCTCGTCCTCTAATATTACCGAAATATCCTGAGGTTCCACCACCCATTTTACTCATCTCACCGACCTCTGCTTGTGTGTACAATATTGATTCAATATTGTCACTTATGTGTGACCCAAAACAACTAACCGGTAATCCTCTAACTTTACCAAAATTTGCCCATACTGGCGATGATAAAGAATACCATCCTTTACCCATATACCCATAAAATTTATCGGCAAAACCTTCAATACCTAAAAGTTTCTCTGCATGTTCCGCGATTGTTCTTATTCTTTCTAAAGGTAGTTCACCTTCACTTAAATACCCTCGGCGAAGAAACGTTATAGATTCTTCATTAATCCAATCAAAAGGTTGTCTATTTTTCATATTAGTTTTTATATATTTTTAAAATAAGTCGTTAGATGTAACGGACTTCTGCTTTTTACTATAGTTTATACTTCTTTTATGAAAGAAGTCGGTATGTTTGGTTGTTAGTATTTCATCATCAAACCATTCCGTAGTCTCTAATAATGGTTCATTAACCTCAAAAATTTCTTCAACACCAATAGAGATTAATGACTGATTAAAACGATTCTTAATGAACTCCATCGTTTGACTTTTAGTTAAGAAGTCTAAATCACCCTTTTCAAAAATCCAATCAACCAGTTCTTTTTCCGATTCATAAGCTTCTTTAGTTGCGATAATTAAATCTTCAACTAATTGAGGTGTCCACCACTCAGGATTTTCTTCTTTTATTAGCTTAACTAAATCAAAACCAAATTCTGCATGTATGTTCTCTTCTTTTGATGTCGCTTCCACCACATTACTAATACCCTTTAAATTATTTCTATGTTTGTTAAATGACATAATAACTAAGAATTGGGAAAATAATGAAACATTCTCAACAAACATCGTAAATAACACTATAGACTCAAAATATTCTTTATTGTCCACAGATTTAGAAGTTAAAATCGCCTTATCTAAATACCTAATTCTTCGTCTAATTTGTGGTACCTCTAATAACTTTTCAAATTCACCATTTAACCCTAATAATTGAAGTAGATGTGAATAAGCGTCTGCATGTCTAACTTCTGATTCCGCGAAAGTCGCACCAACATTCCCAATTTCAGGTTTTGGCATTCTCTTATCTATGTCACCCCAAAAGGATTTAACGGCAACTTCAACTTGTGAAATAGCTAACATTGCTCTCTGAACTGCCGACTTCTCTTTTTCACTTAAATGTACTTTGAAGTCTTGAATATCTGATGTATAGTTAAACTCTGTATGTACCCAGTACGAATGCCTAATAGCGTCAACATAATCATTTAAATTAGGATACTCATAAGGTTTAAGATTAATTCTTTTTGTAAAAATATTAGGTCGATTTTTTGCTCGATAAAGAATATATTCTTTCGCGACAACATTTAACCCATTATCCATTAATTTATTTTCCACCATATCATGAATTTCATCGACATTAGGAACATTTTCTTTATTACCTCTAAAAAGACTTTTTGTGGTTAATCTAGCAATTTTTTCCGCCATATTAATATCAACCATATCAATACTTTTCATCGCCATTATAATGGCCGTTTCAATCTTTTCCGATTTAAAGACTACTTTATCACCACTTCTTTTTATGACATACCGTAGGTCCTTACTTACGATATTAATTATATCATTCATATTACTCATATCACTCATATCATTTTTTAATTTTTAAATTAAAGGTCTTCCCTTTGCTTTCTCTTTTGAAGTAATTCTTTAATTCTTACTTTATTTTTCTCTTCTTTCTGTTCTTCCATACCTAAGAATGTGACACTTGAATCGGTATCTATTTCTATCATTTCATTATCAAACTTACAGTTTTCAAATACAATTCCATCCTTACCAATTCTTGATTTAGTGATTGCGATAGTAGCTAAATTCATTTCTTTCTGTTGGAGAGACTTAGCAATTGTTATAATTACGTGACCTACTTGTGCTTTTTTAATTGAACCACCCATTTGGTCAGTTGTTACGACATCCGAAGATATAGATGACCGGTTTCCTTGTGTTGCCGTCCAACCTGCGATATCTAATTCATGACACATAGATTCAAAACCTCTCATTACAGAACCTTCACTCTTCCATTCATCACCTAAATTCTTATCGGGTACAATACAATCAATATAATCAATACAAATCATGTCAATTTTATTTCCCTCAGCAATCATTTTACGAACTTGGTTCTTTATCTGACTCATAGTTAAAGTATCTGAAGGTAATTTCTTTAATACTAATCTGTTAGGCGCATTTTCCTTAATCTGTCGAATTTTTTCTAAAACATCGGATTTATTAGTCGCTAAATCATCAGGAGCAATTTTTGTCCACATAGTGAAATGCTTTCTCTGTATAATTTTAGGATTATCTTCAAAAAATACCTGTAAAACATTATATCCCAAATTAAATGCGTTATTACAAATTTTACTTAATACCGTGGTTTTACCAACACCTGTCGGAGCTAAAATAACTCCAATCTCACCCTTAGCTAAACCACCTTTTAGTAGGTTATCTATACCTGAAATACCCATTGGAATTGGATGTCTGAAATCATCATCTAAAACCTCATCTAAGTTAAAGAAAACGTCCGCAGTTCCTGTGTCTACTTCACCCACTTGTAATGCTCCTCTAACCATTTCTTCAAGATGGTCATACGATTCAAAATCACCTTTATCGATAATTTTTTGAGCTTTACCCATTACTTTTTGTAATTCTTGTTGTTTACAAAACTTTAATGATTTTTCTTGAACGTACATATATCCATCTTCAGGAGTCTCTTTTACTTGATTTATCATATCTAAGACCATTTTTTGAGCCATAGGTGATGATACCTCAGATTTAGTTATTTGTTCAAGAGTAGAAAACGAAGGTGTGTGTTCATATTTATGATAATACTCCTTAGTCATCTGCATTATTAACTTAAAATATTGATTGTCAAAGTACTTTGCCTCAATAACATCTACAATAGAACTTGCGAAATCTTTATAGATAATAATATTATTAAGTAATTGTAATTGAAAGGTATTTCCGAGGTAACCAAAATTCTTCTCTTTTGTCATATTGTTTCTGTTTTTAATCTTCTATTGTAGAAATAAATATAGTTAAACTAGCTTATAGTTTAGGTATTCATAAATTAAATCTTCGCTTGAAAATATATCAGTTAAGTCTCTAAGTAACTTTTTTAGGTGTGGGCGTACATCCACAGTATATCTTGTCTTCGGAGGGTATATTTTAGCATCCCATGCTCTATGACAAATTGTCTCATTACCTATCTTAATATATAAGTTAAAATATTCATCATCATCAGTCTTTGATGTGTTTAAGATGTCAGGATTCATCAAAATCTGGTCCGCATATTCGACCATATATATAGAGGCCTTCTCCTTTAAATCTTGCTGAATACTTTCCGCAACATCTTTAATTAGTTCATACAATTCCATACTTCCCCTTGATTTAGGATTATAATATTTAACATTGAAGTACCTCTGTACAACAAAATTATCATTAAGAGTCATTAAGAACTCCAATTTGGTTGCTTCTACTTTTTCTTTCATAATTAACGTTTTTTAGTTTTAAATCTTCTTTTTTCTTTTCTAGTCAGTTTCATAAATGGGGTTAAAAACTCTACCCATGCATTATCATGTTTAGGTAAATATTTAAAAATCCCATCACTCATCATCATTCTCATTAAATTCTTATAACCTCTACCATCAGGGTCGAGGTTCTCTGTATAATATTCTTTTATCGTCTCTTTCGATTCATCAGTTAATAATGGTTCCGATAAATCTACGAGTTTTTTATTGATAATAAAAACTTCTTCACCAAAAATTCCTTTTTTAGTTTTACCTGAAAGTAAATTTTGTAATGCTCGATTATTCTTATCATCTTTATGTAATTCCTCTGCATGTAATATAATATCGTCAATCGTCACTATACTGTCAACTATCTCAGGAAATAGTTTAACAAAAGTCTTTTCACCCATATATCTAATACCATCAATATTATCAGATTTATCACCTGATATAATTTTAAAGGTAACTATGTTCTGATGAGGAATAGATATATCCTTTAAACGTACCATATCCCCGTCCTTAAGAGTTTTCTTTGTGTGGGGTTGGTATACTTCCACCTTATCGGATATAAGTTGTGTAAGGTCCTTATCTGATGAAAATATAGTTTTATATTCGTCCTCAGAGATTTGACAGTAATAGGCAATTAAATCATCACTCTCTGTATTTTTTACAGATACCTGACGTATAAATACCTCTTCAAGATACTCCTTAATCCGTTGTACTTGCCATTCAAACGATTCTTTCTTAGCTTCGTTTAATATCTGAGTACGATTAGCTTTATAGTCTGGCGAAATAACCCTTCGTTGTGCCGAATTATCCTCACCATCCCAAAATACAATTACCTTGTCGTAATTGTACTCGTTAATAAATCTTTTTATTGTATTGATGAAGTGATAAATACCTCCAATATGTTTTCCTTCATGGTAAAAATCTTTTACTCCATGAAAACCTATTTTAAATAAATTATTTCCGTCTACTAATAATGTTTTAATCACACTTAAGGCGTTAAATGGTTATACTTTTTTTTCCTCTACCAATTTGAATTCACCGTCAGTTCCAATGACATTTTTCCAATATTCGGATTGTTCTCCCTTATATTTCTCAATGGATTTTTTCTCTTCCGCGGGGTCTTTGCCCGCTAAGAATCCGTGAGGAGTTATAATAATTTTTCCATCTTCATAACCTAAACCATTAATATGATTTTTCATTACCGATATTTTAGTTCTGGAAGCAAATCTAACTTTTCTTTTATCTTTGACCGCAGCAATTTTAGTTGTTCCAGCATTTTTTTGGTTACCAAATAAAAACACTAAAGAGGAGTTTAACCAAATTGACTCACCACCTTTAGCCTTAATTTTTGGTTGTCCAAATGAATTATCAGGTAACTCAACCCACGGTTGATTAACAACAACTAAAGTATTTTCATATTTAGAATCTACCTTACGTGAGCCAGATATTCTTTGGTTGATACCCATACCTATCTTATCGGCTAAGGTACCTGCGTTATGTTGTTTACCACCCTTACCATCAAAGGTCATTTTACAAGGTACTGAACCAACAGAATCCCATAAAAATAATAAATCATAATCTAACTCACCTTTTAATTGCGCATCCAATAACTCATTAATGTAATCAGTAATTTGTTCAATATAATTAAAAGTATTATTAAAAATGAAAAATCCATCCCATTCTAACTCACCCGTTTCTTCATCGACCACTTCTTCACAGTCGAATCCCATTAATTGAGCATGCTCAAAAGACCACTTTTGTTCTGTAATTATGAAAACAGGTAAAATACCCCTTTTCTGTGCGTCGGCAGCAGCTTTAACTAATGCCGTTGTCTTACCCGTATCTGAATGTCCCAAAAACATATTTAAATGACCAATTGCTGGTCCTGGAACACCAACGGCATCTAAAAAATCCCCTCCTAAATCAAGGAATCTTTGAGTCTTGTATTTTGCTGAAGTTGAAAACTTCTTTTTAATACTGCTAAAATCTTTTTTCTTTATTGCCATATTTTTTTAAGAATAATAATGGTAACGACACGAATGTCGTTACCATCAATTAATTAATTAGTTTTTCTTTAGAACGGTAGGTTAGTATCCTCTTTCTGTTCTGATTGCCCATCAGTCAAATCTTCTGACTTACCTGAATCTTTTGACCCCCCTAAAGTTGTCTGTGAAGAATCGTCCCCATAAACAAACTTCTTCAAGTCTGAGTTCCATACTGGAGTTTCACCTCTTGCAATAGCGTCTAAATACTCAATAGGTTTTTGTGCGTAAACATCATTCCATGTTAAATCATTCTCCATCCACTCTTTCATTTGTGACGCATCTTCGTGAATAGTACCTGGGTCATCATACATAACTGTTTGTACAACAGTATACTCAATACCTTTAGGTGTTTTTGCTTTTGATAGTTCGATAATTAAATCACGTCCTTCACTAGCATCCGTTACATCACCCTTAGCCTTCCAAATTGGAATAATTTTATCTAAGATACCTTCTTGTTTGTAGTTATCCTTAAATCTCCAAAATTTTGGTCCATGGTCTTCATTGTCTCTATCAATTAATTTCACGATATAAAATTTACGTGGACGATATTGTCTTGCTAATTCTTTATCCGAATCTTTACCAGCTAACATTAACTCTTCGTAAACCTCAGTAAGTGGTGAACGTTCTCCATCATTTTTACCCGGGTCATAAAGTTTTGTCCATTTACCATCAATCTGAATTTCATGATACCATACTTCTTTGAATGGTGATGAACCGTCTGGTGTTGGTAGGATTCGAACAATTTTTTGTCCTGATTTAGTACCCTTAGGTAAATACGTTGTAAAGTAACGTTTTAGTCTATCTTCTTGTGACATAGACTGACTTCCTGTGTTTGTGTTTGCGGTGTTTTTCTCATATTGAGAAAGAACCGCGTCTAATGCATTTTTTGCCATAGTTCTTTGTTTTTTGTTTTACTCGTTTTTTTAAATTATTATCTGTTTACTCAAATAAAATATAACAAAGAAACTCATTAAGTCAAATAAAAAAGAGACCATATTTAGTGGTCTCTTAATTATTATATATTTTAATACTATTCTAAATCACTAATTAGTCTTCATCCTCAAAAGGAGCGTCAAATGATGTCTTAACGTCTCTATCAGTAAAATTTTCAACTTCATCAGATGTGAGAACATACTCATTTTTTCCTGATTTTTCCATATCCTCCTCTTTGTCCATGAAAAAATCACTTAACTTTTGATTATATGGATAACTATCTAAACTCCTTAGTTGTAGTTTTTCTTCGGGTGTTTTTTGACGGTACTTATCAACCTTATTTTCTAAATTATTAATTTTACTAATAATCGTATCCATATCACCTAATTTAGTGGTTAGGTCATTTAACCTATCTATCATACTATCCATATACTCCTCTTGTTTAGCCGACATATCGTTTTGAGCCGTAACTAAGTCAGTTATATCTAACTCTTCAGTACCACCTTCTAATACGTCAGGTGTACTACCAGGTTCACCTACAACTTCAACATCAGGGTCTAATTCCACATCAACTGTTTGGTTTATATCGTCTACGACACCTTCGTCACCAAATTCTTCACCCCCTAATTCGAGTTCTTCACCACTATCTAATGGGGTCTCTTGTTCGGAAATATACTTATTAATCGTATTATACTTTTTTATTTCCTCTAATATTTTCTTATCTACTGACATTTTGTTATTTTTTTTAACCGTTTAAAAGTGTTTTAACACCTTGAGGAGTCTCTACCTTTAATGTTCTATTTAATTTCATAGAATTATCAACTCGTTCTATAAGTCCGTCTCTCATTCTCACAGTATAACAATCACCTGTATCCAAATCACAAACTTCTTTGTATCCGTCACCGGCATCTTTCTCAGTAAGTCTAGTGTCTTTCGACAAATACTGGTCTAATAATGTTTTAATGTTCATATTGTTTTTATTAATAAATATACGTTAATTACCCTTTTGCTTAAATTAATTAATATCTAAACCATTAATTGTTTTTATCCCCATGAATTAATACTCCGTTTGAAGACCTCATAAGACTTGTTAAATAGTTTTTTAGATATTGAATCCTTCTCTAAATCTAAATTAACAGAAGCGATTATTGAGTCATCTATATTACTACCAGCACCTAATTCCCTATCTCTTGTTGTAAATCTTAAAGTATAGTACCATATATAAGTAAAACTCTTAGCTAAGTCACCATTAATAGTAGTATTCTCTAAGAAGGCGTTTATTATTTGTTCATATTCTGAACATACTTTTGACATAAATATAATTGATTTTCCTGAGTCCTCAAATGATAAGTACGGTATTAAAAAATTACCATCTTTAACACAGGTTTGGTTTGTAAAGTCTATGGTCCACCTTTCATTTTGGGACATATTTTTAAGGTTAAAATAGTTGTAGTTAAGACCTACCACATTCTTACCAACTCCCGTTTCAACATATCCAACACCAAAGATATATTTTTTAACATTCTCAGATAAACTAAGTTGTTGAATACCATTTTTAAAATTAGTTTGATTTAATGTAGTTGTACTCATTGCCACATATGGCTTATCTAATTTCTGAACTGCAATACATTTATTTTCTTGACCCTGTCTCTTACTATTTGTAGTTGCAGAACTATTTTTAATCGCATTTGAGCGATTAACTGTATCTCCTGTTGAACCATCAAGTTCTGGTATTCTCCTTATTTCTGATAAATAATTTTGTACAATATCTCTGTTAACACTCGAGATTAATCCATCAGGCATTTGTAATGAGTATTTAGTCGTCCTAACCCCTTCAAATGTCGTGGTAAAATCTCTAGTCGTTATGTCGTGAGTTACACTAGTAATTAAATATGGTCCATAAAACATCGGAACATATCTTAAATTAAAATACATCGTAGGTTGTATCATAACATTACCCATAGAAACAACACTACAATTATAACTAGCATTTTTATAGAAGTTATATAAATTTGCGGTCTGTTGAGCAACTTTTTGTCCGTCAGCCATTTGACCCAAATCACGATTTACTTGAAATGTAGGTGCGATATTTTTTCTTTGAGCCATATCAATATTTATAGACTTAAACATATTTTGGTTTCGTGTACCAAAGTCTACATTGAAAGCAACCACTTTATTTCGATTAGAAAAATTAGTAACACCGTCCTCAGAAGCTCTTACTGCCGATAGTGAGGGTTGAGTAATATCAAAAGAATCATCACCAAATAAGTAATTATCGTTTTCAATAGAAGTATTTATAGTCTCAGAAACCTTACCGACATATATAGCTAAAAATTTAGGTTCTGAACCGTGAGTATCTACCTCTAAAAATGTTCCAAAAGTATTATTCGCGATATCACTAAAAGCCGGATTAGGCATACCCTCCTTAACTCTTTCATTCCTACCATAAAAATTAGAATATGATGGAACAGGCATAAATATAAAATTATTCTTTTCTAATATATGTCCCATAAGCGATAATACACTTTGAGTTGAATTAGCATTCTTTAGAAAATATCGTAAGTCTTCAATACCAATGACAACGTCATCTCCGATTGGTCTATTGGCTTTATCTAAAAATAAGAATTGTTCAAACATTGTTTTATTTTTAACATCTTGTCCAGCTATCCATCTATCATTAAAAGTCTTAAAGGTTGACCATAACTCATTCTTATTAACATTTCCATCAAGTTTTGAAATTCTTACTTGAGTAGTACTTTGTTTAACAGATGGTAATGTTTTATTTAATGTCGTAAAAATTTGATTTAACATGTTATTTTGAAATGTAACTTGTTCCGATAAGAAACGTTCAAAAGTCTGTTGGAAGAGTGCCCTATTTAAATCGTTATTATTAAATTTTTGTGTTGCAAAAACTTTTATAATTTGCGATAAATCCCTTACATTTTCTTTTGTAAATCTAATATCCATTGTTGGAAAGAAATCTGTAACGTATGAACCACTATCAGAGTACGTCATTCCTGATTCAACATACTCGCCTACATACAAATATAATGCCTCCCATACCTCCGGATATGTTGCTTTACTACTCGACAATAATACCCCATTAGTTGAGGTGGGGACTGAATTATCAACATATAAATCAAAGTTTATTGGGTCAGTAGGTTTAATGGTTTCGTTAGTCGAAAACGAATCAAATACTCTTCTATTAAACCTACCAGGGTTACCTATCTTGAGTATTATGTCTCGTTGACCTAACTGTTCCGTATTTAATCTAACAAACCTTTCGATTTGTTTTTCTGAGATTTTTTTAACGTCATTTATTGGGTCACTAGTTAATTCTGGCTTATCAACAAACAATAAAGTCTTCATCACTCTCTCTATATTGTAATCGTAATCAACATTAAAAGTACCTAAATATTCATTATCATTAACCTTAGACGGGTTAAAAACTATCTGTGTGTAGTCTTTTTCTTTTTTACAGAAATTTAAAAAATGTCTTTCAAACTCATCTAACATTTCTTTTGAGAAAATCGCGAATATCTCTTCAATAGATTTATAATCCTTATCACTACTATTATTAATTAAATTAAACGCATTTTGTTTATCGGTATTCGTATCAATAACTTTAATATATTCATTTGTCTTAGGTTTTTTTACCCATTGGTTATTAAAATACCCAAAATTAGATGACCCCCACAATGGGCGAACATTACCATTTTGAATTGCCACATTATTAATGTCAATATTTTGAGATAACTTCCCCTGATTATTTAGACATTCTCTTTGTGATTGCACAAATTTTAAATATCCTGCAGAAGGTATTACTAATAATTTTTTATTAGACTCCTCATCAAAACTAGTATTTCCATCAATATCAAAGTATTGAAACCAACTCTCATAGAACATGGTTCTATCCGTATTATCCGGGTCGTATCCTTTATTTAGTATATTTTTTTGAGATTTACCCATTTTAAAATTACCGTTACTAAACATTTCATTTAGTTCAGTATTATCATAATTAATGAAAACTGATTTACCTGTGAAAAATTTATATGTATCATTAATCACTTTAGGATAAAATCCATTCATCAGTTTAAACTCTTCTTGAGTTCCGACAGTATTTATTTTTTGTGGTACATAATTAACTGTACCTCCTGTATAATTTTGTACAGAATAAACTTTATTAATATCATCATTAATTGGGTCATATGCATTGACATAATTAAAGTCCCCCCATATACCTGTTAATATATCACCATTTCCTTTAATATCTTCCTTATATCTATGCCATATCGAACCATACTTTAATAACCAAAGATAAGGTGTCTTATGTATAGCTGCAAATTTTCCTAGACCCGCAAAAAGGTAATCACCCCATTTGTCGTTACTACCCGATGAAGTACCTAATGATAGATTCGAGAGAAGCTCTTCACTAGTATCACCGTAGTTTTCAGTACGTGTTAAATATTTTTCACTTAGGGTAGGTAGAGGTAATGAATTTAGATATATATACCCTAAACCAACGTATGGGTTTTCAACACTAAACGTTTCATTGTCCACACCATTTGTTAATGCGTTTATAAAATATGGTGTATTTAATAAAGACGTTGTTTGTGATGACACTAAATTATTAGTTGCTCCGTTATAATCCGTACCGTAATCTAACTTACTTTCTGTAAGATAGAAATCTTTATTCTCACGATTATTAAAATAATCTTTTACTTGGTCATTAGTATTATATTGTGTGCTATTACTATTATTACTTGTATTCTGATTTGGAGCACTAAATAGATTTTTTTCATAATCAAAATATGTAATAGGTCTATTTAAATATCTAACATTTTTTCCTGTATCATCATTAAATGTTGCAATTGTTTTTTTCAAAACATTAAAATTCATAATATTTGTCGTACTATTTGCGTTTTCTATACTACCGATTGACTCACCATTTGACATGTTTTTATTTAACCAACCTAAATTATTAAATGGGAACACATCCATTAGTGTCATATCATTTGATGAAGTATCTACAATATACTCTTCTAATTGAGCTACCGAATCGACAGACGATTGAATTTCTGTGGAGCTAGTAGACATACTTTCAAGACTATAAATTCCAAAGTCGATATCAATATAACCCTTTATATAGTTCTGAGTAAAAATATCCCTAACTTCCCTTGAGTAGTAACTACCTTCTCCATTATTTGAAATAGATTTAAGGTACGTATTAAATGTCGCAGCATTAAATTTAAACTCTTTTAATATTTTCGTCAATCCAGGACTACTGCTTAGACCTTCCTTAATATTTACAGACTCAAAATCCGCTAATACATTATATAATGTTTTTCTAAAATTATTATTTCTAATTACTTTACTGTAATTAGCACTTAAATAGGTCCTTTCAAATATCTCATAAAAAAACGATACATATTCTTCATTAACATACGGTAAGTTATCGAATGGGAACTCAACAGAATTCACGCCCAAATACTTAGAAACCTGTTTTTCATTTCCGTAATTAATATTAATTTTAGGTTTGTCTCTTTCTAATGAGGCAGTTAAATATTCCTCAACAAATTGTATTTCAGGCCATATGGAGTAATCCCAACCTCTAATTGATTCAAGGATTTGTGGTTGACCAGGATACTTTATGGTATATTTAGAATCTCCCTTTTCATCAACTTCCTCTTCAAAATATTGGGGCCAAGGATAAACTATCTTAGTATTTTTTAAAGTATCCGATAGTCCTTCAACCGATACTTGGTCTAACATATTTTTACCGTCAACCCCGAATGTCTTTTCTGGTGGTATAATAGCCGCTAATCTCGAAGTATTATCCCTAACGTCCCAAGCCGCAGTATGTGTGTCATCCATTAACCGATAAAAGGCCTCTGCATTCGCACAGATTACCGCTAAAACATTATTAATAGTGGGATTAAACCCTAACCCAATATCGGATGATATTATCTTCTTAGCTAAGGCTTCTGATAATTGTTTCTCTATAGTCTCTCTCTTTTCTTTAAAGGTATTCTCTATTTTAGCTAATTTAGCTAAGAAACTACCAGTATAAAAATTAGTATCTTTAATTACATTACCAAAGGCAATTAAAGTTGAACAGTCCTCATTCTCAACTATTTCACCTTCAGGTGTTATATTATAACATTTAGAATCCATCGCCAATTCCTTTTTAAGTTCTGCCTCAAATATAGATAATTGTTCCTCATCAGGTTCACTACCTTTTCTTTTAATATACGTTGTTTTATAATCAATGGTTGACGGGTCATCCAATTTTTGTATTAAATCACTATCCCTTATATTAATTGATATTTTTGACGCATGTTTTTTACCTTCAATACGGTAATTACCTGGGTCATAAAATGTAGGGTTCTGTTTTAAATTATTATTACCTTCATTAATTAACCCGGCTAATTTAGTTAATGCAGTTTTTTTACCTTGTTCCTTAAGTTCTTTTTTTAATCCGTATAATACGGACGCTTTAGTATTATTTAAAATTAAAATCGATGATGGGTCAACATATAAATTAAACCAATTATCCTTTTTCGTTGGATAGATGTTTCTTCGATACTCCCTAATACTTTTTTCATAATTAACAATATCGGTAAGTACTGACATATCTTCCTTTGAGTAGGCCTCCATTACATATCGATTAAAGTACTCTAACCTCATACTCATCTGAGATAAGGTTATCTCTGGAAAATCATCGGCGATTAGACCTTTTGCTTTATATAATGAGTAAACTTCTTTTATTTTTTCCATACCTTTCGTAGTAGTAATCGTATCTATACCAACGGTACCATCTTTAGTACCATTACGATTATTATCAATAACATACTCTTTAGGATACATATGGGGTGTCGTGTATAGATAATCTAATAAGGTATCTTGTAAAAAGGCATGAGACCTAGCAATATAGTTAGTGGTAATTTTATAACTACCATCAGAAGGGTCGAATCTAGCGTTAAAATCTTTTAACATTAATTCTAATTTAATCGCCTTTCCGTAATGACCTTTAACCGTTAATATAAAAATTGGATAAGGTAAGTGCATAAAAACCGCGTATGGTGATTGGTCACCTCTTTCGAATAAAGCTCTACCTTGTATATCCGTCATTTCAATACTAACCGTTGGAACAATTGCCGGATTCATTTTAATATTAATTCGAGTGATACCTAATAGTTGCGTATCAATACCTCTACCTGAACTAAAGATATCATTTTCCCTATCACCATCTTTTTGTCCCGGTAAAAATTGGTCAGACCATGTCGTA